>Ga0209396_1000938_pt1 | contig 33444 bp, 41 predicted proteins | sample GOMGulsemesocosm_6_FD_184638 | JGI IMG/M metagenome (GOLD analysis project Ga0209396, IMG submission 184638) | Methane-oxidizing microbial communities from mesocosms in the Gulf of Mexico - GOM8C Gulf of Mexico (SPAdes) (version 2) | ecosystem: Environmental > Aquatic > Marine > Cold seeps...
TAATATCAGCCGTTCGATTAACCGTCCTCACTTGTGCTTTAGGGATAATACTCTTCTCTAAACCAGCAAGAACGGCCTTCATACCGGAGAAGTCATTGCTCATGTTAAAAACAATATCGTTTCCTGACATAACAATCCCCTCACTAATCACGTCTGTTACGGCGGTTTGTTTTACGTTTAACCTTTACATCCTGCTCTTTGATCCTTGGCAGCTTATTGGATGGATTAGAAAGCTGATCAACAATCACATCAACCGTTTCGTGTGCCAGCTTATTCGTTGTCTTCGTAGCGAGGTAACGTAAACCAATCACCAAGCCGCGAGAAACAAAGCGTTCAATCACAACACCCCACTGAACACGAGCAATGCTCGCTCTCAATCCATCAACAACAAACCCACCAATCAAGGCAGGAATATTGCCAGTAGCCAAACTAAATAACGCACTAATTATCTTCATGCTTTTGCTCCTGTTTTTTTAATCCGTACACTTCATACGGAAAGTTATTTACAAACTCTTCAGCCTTACCCGCGCCTTTCACAGTGTTATAAAACTGCTTCCAATATGACGCTAATCCGTTGATATCATTGGCTTTAGGCAATGCATTAGGCTTACGCCAGTAATGAACACGACACATTGCAATCGCATATTTGAGATTACTAATCAGCTCATCGTGATCAGGGTAACCAGCCACAGCACAAACATCTTCAGCCGCCCCACTAATTAATCCAGACAAGTCTTTTACAATATCTCTTTGATACTTGAGGTAGTTCAACCAGATATCTTTGTGAGTGTTTGGCTCCATTTGGCAGATGCCTAATGCAGGTCCACCGCCCAACTGCTTAAGGTAAACACCTCGGCTTTCTTGGCAGATCGTCCCTATAACCAACTGCTCAGCCGCTACTGAATACATGCCTAAACCTTTAAGCACAGGCTTAACCACAAGATCCTTCAGTTGTAGCAAATGCAGACTCATAATTTCCCCCACAAACCAATAGAAAAGCTAACAACTGCAGCAGCAATAGAGCCAATCACAGTTAATGCCTTCCAACTTCCGATAGCAGCATTTGTTCGGCTTTCGGATGCCCTTAGACGCTTTTCATGATCATCTAGAACAACTCTAATTCGCTTCATGCCACTGTCATGGTTCGAATGCCTCTCTTCAACACGGGCTAAATGAGCAGTTAGTTGAGAAACAGCTTTAGCCATTTCACTAGTGGCAGCGCGTAACTCTGAAAGCTGTTCTTTATTCTCTATACGTTGAGCTTCAAAAAGCTCTCGAAAGGAATTTAAATCACCCATATGGAATCCCAGAAACGAAAAAGCCCCACACGAATGCAGGGCTTAGAAATGAGAAAGGCCCGCAATCTGCGAGCCCTTTAAAGTAGGTTGCTGTAAAAACAAAAATAACAGTGTGAACAAAATGTAACCCCTAACACCTAGGGTTTCAAGCTTCTCGCGCGTATTACTTCAATTTCCTTTTCTTGTTACAAAACGGTAATTAATACTCTAAACATATGATTATTAATAATTTTTCATGCCTTACTCAAAATCCCGCGGGCGGCATACGGGCGGAAAATAGAGTGTGTTTTTCACTTAACATTGGTAATAGTTGTACCTAACACTTGTCTATTTAGAGGGAATTGAGTTTTCTTAAGACGAAAAAAAAACAGCCTGTTGGCTGCTTTCTTATTATGGGGATTAACGCCCGCATTTGCGGCTGGTTTGGAGCGCAGCGGAAAACCAGTCCGACAACATGCGCTTGTTAAGCATTACCTCTTGCCGACAATATCAAGAATTTTACCAAATATCTCTGCTTCATCTTTGTTTAGCTTTTTAGATTCTAGGAGCTCTGTTGTTTGGCCATCTTCCAGTTTCTCAGATGTAGACCTAAAGCCGCATTTCTCAATAAGCTCATATACATTTAAATTTTCACCACTTGATTTTATCAATTTCACAATGGCCAGTGTTTCCTCTCTAGACCTCTGAAGAGATTCATAATATCTAAACTCATCCATAGCAGATTTATATTGCTTCAAGAAGAACAGTGCAATGAACTCAATAAAGAATAGTATTCCAAAATTTGGTGCCAATGAAACTAGTAGCTTCGTGGTATCTATATCTCCAGCTAATCTCGTTGTTTGGAGATAGAAGAAAGCAAGCCCAGAAAAAGCAATCAAAACTCCAATTAGTAAATACACGCCGGATCTGGAGTATAGCCCTTTCGCCAGTTGTCTTGAGTTTAGAGTTAAGCTCGTAAGAAACTCCTCCGGGCTTTCCGTGCTTGTTTTCCTGGATATTAGCGACTCTAGATTTTCCGAATGCTCTTCCCACTTATTCAATGCTATTTGGTCGTGAACAACCTCTCGAGAAATCAGCTCCCGTCTTCTGCGCAAAGTCTCCAAAGGGAGCATGTTAAAGATAAGCCGATACAGGACTGGGAAAATCACAACAACTATAGATATCAAAAACTCAAAATATCTAACTTGAATAACGTCAATGGGTTCTGCCTGCCTAGTGACTATTTCAAAAATAGCGCGCCCAGATATGAGAAAACCTATAAACATCCATAGATACAACTCTACCAACCGTCGCCTTACATTTTGATGTCTTTGGAATGCAATCTCATCATCGATATTTTTAGCTTCTTGCTGATCCATTTATATTCTCAATTTAAATTAATGTTTAACAGCTTAATAATGCGCATGCTCATTTTGTCCGATTTATCCACCGCACTCAAAACGTCACATCTGCTTAATTAATTTGAAGAAAGGCAACTTATCAACTGAAAACCTTCCTGGCTAAACGCGCATGCGCGTTATTTCGATTCCTATTTTTGTTTGTCGGGCACAGTTATTTTCATGCCCTACCCATAACTAATTGATTCTACATATTTTAAAAATGGGCACAATGACAAAGCGCGCCACATCATTGATATTTATAATGCTAAAGCGTGCCAAATTTATTAACAATTCAGTAATTTGAAAAATAAATTGCATATAAAGCCAGTTTCTTTAGAAATTTCCTTTTCCATTAACAAAACGGTAATTAATAATCTAAACATATGATAATTAATAACTTTTAATGCCTAACACAAAAAGCCGCGGGCGGTATACGGGCGGAAAATAGAGTGTGTTTTTTGCATAATATGAGTAATAATTGCATCAAAAATTTGTCTAATTAAAAGAAATTGAACTTTCTCAAGACAAAAAAAAGCAGCCGAGTGGCTGCTTTCTTATTATGGGTATTAACGCTTTGCTAAGCGGCAATAAAATAGTTGGCTAAAATTAGCGAGGAACGAGCAAAAGCCAACTGTTTTTTGTCCGTTTGAGCAACTTGTTATAAACGTACTTGAAGCTACTTGAATGGCTTAGGTTTTACCTGAGCATCACTTGTAACTGAACTAAAATTAGGAGTCCCCTTAATATCAGGCTCATGAAAAACGATTACCTCTTTTGATTTAAGTCCATCATCACAACCATGTAGATGCTTTCTAATATCAATGATGATGTTTCGAACATCCTTTGCACCAGGTTTATGAGAAAGACAACTAGATAAATCCTCTGCGAGATCTCTAGGCAACCATAAAAATGCTTGAAAGGTTAGTTTGTTGAGTTGATGGTAATCGAGCGTTCCATTTTTTTTAATCCACTCAGCAAGTAGATCGGCGACGACTTCACCCTTTAACCTCATTTCTTTTTGGCTTTCAACCTCAAGAATCTTTTTATCGTATTCGTGCTTCACAGACCAACGTAGTCTTGTAGCAATCCACGAGCGTAATAAAAAAGCGACAACTACAGTTGCACTAACTGTTGAGAGGGAACTTAGTAAAGCGACTACAACATTTTCCATTTGATACTCTGAGTTTATTACGCCTCGTTAAGAGGCAAATAATTGTTGGCTAAAATTAGCGACGCAGGAGCAAAAGCCAACTATTATTTGTCCTGCTTTAACGACTTGTTAGGTGCGTGTGTCAATATTCACCGAAATATACTTTGTGTTTTTTTGCTACCGGAATAATCCCAAAATTATCGCACCCGATTACACAACCAACTCTAGTATGGCCTTCAACGAGGTGGAAGTCAGTTGTTGGTATGGACAATATTCTCCCATCAATAAAGATAGGGGGTTTTATCCATGTGCCATGATTTTTCCAATGATCTATGACAGTTTCAGTACAATGAAAAACAAAATCACCCTGTTCCTCATAATGAGATGCATCCATAGATGTTTCTTCTAGAAAATCTGGGAATGAAGCAGCCTTATCTATTTTTTTGAAGTGTTCAGTCTCAACTTCAATTAATGACCATCTGATTCTTTCTAAATCAATAGAGCCATAAAGGTTTTGAAACGTTTCATTGCGTCCATGGTCGATGTAAAACTGCTCAATAACTAAATCGGGTGCGTCTATTGCGAACTTTTCTCTAAAGTGTGCGACTTCTCGATTGATCAGTTCATTATCAATATAGGATTCAAAATAGTTATCTGATAATTCTTTAAATTGCATAATGCCTATGTGATTGCTCTCATCTACTTGAACTTAGGGTACGACTTTAAAAGTTTAACATCATAAATAAGTGTCGGATCGCATGTAAATTCAGACTCTCCAAGCCAGTTTTTACTATGATCGTTTGGTTCGCTCAATATTGCTTCACTTGGAACATAAGCCTCAAGTAAAACACCGCCAGACTCTATTGAATTAAGGCCACTTGCAAACATTTCAGCGACTTTTTGATGTGGAGTCCAGCAGAAACCGATGTTATTTTTCTCGTATAAAAATCTGCATTCACCTCTATATAAGGTCATACCCTGACCCTCATAGGGAGGCAATACTTTTCTCAGAAATTTCAAGATCACTAGATCATCAGCAACATGACGCCTTATGTGTCCACCATAGGAGATCCACATTAAATGTAATTTATCACTATCAAATTCATATTCATTGAAGTGTTTAAGAATATGATTAATTGCTTCTTTCCATATATGACTTGGAAGATCGTTTGTATATCTGCCACTCATGAATTTGAGTGCTACTTCCTGAAAATTTATATTATTTACCTCGATACGGAGTGTTTTAGCACCTAACAGCTTAATAATGCGCACGTTCGATTTGCCCGATTTATCCACTGAATTCAAACGTCACATCTGATTAATTTTTAAAAGGAAGGACAACAGATTAACTGAAAACCTCCCTGGCTAAAACGCATACACGTTATTTCGATTCCTATTTTTGCTTGTCGGGCACGGTTATTTTCGTGCCCTACCCATAACTAATTGATTCTACATACTTTAAAAATAGGCACAATGACAAAGCGTGCCGATTTTCACTAGAATTGAGTTAACGCAAAAACAAACTGTTTACACATCCAGTTTTATCAGAACTTTCCTTTTCTCGTCACAAAACGGCAATTAATACTCTATCCATATGATTTTTAATGTTTTTTCATACCTAACACTAAAAGCCGCGGGCGGTATACGGGCGGAAAATAGAGTGTGTTATTTGCATGTTTTTAGTGATAGCTGTACCTAACATTCGCCTATTTAGAAGAAATTGATTTTTCTCAAGACAAAAAAAACAACCTATAGGCTGTTTTCTTATCATGGGTATTAACGCCGCATTAAGGTATGAACAACGTAACCACCAACCTAAACCATTACACCGTAAGCGAAAAAAACCATGGAATGAAAAATACCAAGCTTAGGGAATCACACTTAAATGCTTTGTTATAAGCCCGAACCAGTTGAATTATCTTAAAATAGCTTCATATCCAATAAGATAAATATAAGGACTATTCATGAAATATCATATTGCAGCTCACGGTGATGACACACCAGTTTTCACTAGAGCATTAAATCATGCGCTACAACTAACTTTACAGAACCAATCTAAACAAATGCTAATCAAGATTGGTCAACTGCAAAACGCCAAAGGAATTATGAGTGATGTACTAGGTGAAGCAACTGTCAAAAAACTTATTAAAGATAAGCAAATCACCTTTAACATCAATCAAGACACAATCACTATTTATTTAGAAGGTGATCGCACTAAACGAACTAACTTTAGTGGTGGTACTGTTTTTGCTCCTTGGGAAACATCCAGTTCTCTAGAAAATGTGCTGTCAGACCATCGAACCCATGATTCGGTCTTTGTACCTTGGTTAACTGACGAACTAACAGCCTACCTCGCACAACATAGCTCTACAGCAATCTAAGCCTTAACCTGATTGTGCATTTGCCAATATAGCGAATACACAATTAGGGCTTATAACGCCCGAGTAATGTGCTGCTTTGTAACTCCTGCGAAAACCAATCTCAAAAAACACGTTTGTTATGTGTTTTTTGTGCCAGAGACTTCTGAGATAAATTTAATTAAAAAAGAATGAAGCTTTTTATGCTCTTTCTGCATTTCTAAGTAAGCATCTAAATTTTCCAGACCCTCGTTATTCACCTCATGAGTTATTCTTATATCTATATCATTATGGTGCTTGATAGAGTTTACCAACTCTTTATTCATAAGTGGTTTATAAACATTAAGGATATAATCAACTTTATCAGTTAAATTAACAAAGGGATTACCTTTACTATCATTAATTTTTTCACCTTCATTCATGTATTGATATTCTCGTGCTATTTCTTTTTCTGTTTCTTTAATTACTTCACTTAATGAATAAGTTAAATCTAACAATACCTGTTTATTTATATCCCAAACTCTATCTTTCCTTTGTTTACTCACAGAATCGAAATGAATGGCAGTTGCAATACAAGTAGCACATGCAATCACGAAATTGACTGAAATATTACTATCGAAATCGAATTTTAAATCAAAAACAAGATACCAAATTGTTCCTGTGATTCCGAATATCAAACCTAAAGTAAAATTTAACACTTATTGAATACACCCTGTAAACACATAACGCCGCAATAAGCATGTTACTCATCTATTTTTGCATAGAGCTCTAAGTCATACACAACTTGAATAAATAAATCTGCTAAGCCGACTCCGTATTTCTCGTTAGCATCGAAAAGAGTTTCACACTCTTCAAGAGCGCCTTGCAACTGTTCAAGACCATCAGTTAGATCATTGAATTGATCCCGACACTTTCTAATTAAGTTTAATAGTTCGCCTTTATTGGGTGCATAACCCAATTCATGAGCAAACTTATTTCTCATTTTATTAATATTTTGCAAGCAACTTGAAACACCATCGGGAATAAGTCCAAGAGAATTGATGAAGTTAATTTTCCTGCTATATGCTAAAGAAAGGAAATGATCTTTTAATTTAGCGTCATAACTTATAATTACTTCTTCAAGTAAGTGCTCAATAACCAAATGCCCAATAACAAAACCAGTGAGCAAATCGGAGTCATCTATTTTGTGAAAGAGAAAATCTTCATATTGATTGTCATACCCTGACATACATGCTCCATCTTGAAGTTACACACTAGCCTATCAATGCGTATAACGCCGCGTTAAGCGGGCAAAAATAGTGGATTATAATGTGTAGCGAAGCGTAATCCACTGTTTTTGTTCCGTTTAAACGCCTTGTTATACGATTCAAGTGACGGTCAAAACCTGCTTTTCGTGATAGATACACGATTCTCTTCGGATGACCTTATGTACTTGTTTATGAATTTTGACCTGATCATTTGAAAACAAAATTTGAGCACTTGTACTTACACGTTCATCATCAAGGTTCCAAATAAACACAAAACTGTTATCAACAATACTGAAGTCTAGTGACGAGATTTTACTCATTGCAGAACAAAGCTCCTCTGACTCATCGATTTTACTTTTGACTATATATCTAATTGTTATGCCTACTTTTCGATGTTGCTCTATAACCTTAGATAAAGGATGTTGGTTTAACTCTTCTCTATTATCAACTACAAAGAGTTTTTGAATAGATGCTTGACCTGAAGATACTTTCAAGTTTTGAATGTCAAGACCTGTATCTGACCAGTTATTTTTATATTCTCGTATTTCTTCTTCTGTTTTGTTTTTGTAAGCATCACCAGCTTTCTCATAGTTGACAGCGATATACTCATTAGATATACCCCAAGAAAGATCTATCCATGCAGATGGAATATCCGCTTTTGATATAGAATAGTGCCCTCGCTTTACTATCGTGTTTATACTATCCTTCGTTAGATCAGGTTCACGGTCAATGATACTTTCGAGAAGTTGAGTTATTTTACTTTGAGTTGTCAATTTACCATCAATACTATTAAGACCTATAGTAATCTTGAAGACCAATAAGCAAAACAACGTCAATATCATCGACATTAACGCCAGCAAGTATGGATCAGTACTGCTAAATTGATTCCCGACTAAAAATGAAACAATTCCTAAGATAACAGTCGTACATAACGTACCCCAGTAATCTGTAAACCAAGTTTTATTCATTTAGTCTAACTCCATGTAAATAAAATCGTATAACGCCCGCATAATAGGCGTGAGCCTGCGAGCGTCCTAATTAATGCGTTTGTTATGAGTTTATGCACAAAGCCTAATAGCACTTTTAATATCACCAATATATTTAATATTTGCGTTGTAAAACTCTGTTTTTATCGGTTCTCTAATGTCGTATGGAGAACCAAAATCCGACTTATTTGAGGATATAAAAATAATGCTATTGGAAAAGCCACCTGCTTTAAGACGATTTCCAAGCTCTATATAGTGTTCAATAATCAAACAATCCTTAAACTCAGACTTTCCCCTTGATGCAGGCGCAATGCACTGAACAACTCTATTTGAAGCTCGCTGAGTACATACTGCATCACTCTCTATGAGGGTTAATGATTCCCTCAAGTTATTTGAAATCGATTTTAGGTTTTGCTCCAAATCATAGCTAGTAAAATGCTTTGGATAAGTCCATTTTTCCATTGATGTTGAATGATCTAGAGCTTCTTTAAAGACTAACGCTCGTTTATGTAGATTCTTAACCGAATTCCTAGTATCAGTCTCGACGATGTCAATATTATTCGCCCACTCGATATCAACAACCTCGCTAGAAATAAGCCAATTGTCATCGCTGGAAGTAAGCGTAGATGCGGCAGATATAACTTCAGGACTTATATTATCTCGAATGGCTGACCGAACGATGTCAAGTAAGGCACAAGTATCGAACAGTATTACCGGCTTTGGATTAGCTAATATCCTATTTACAACATCATCCATACTATAAGACATTACTTCTCCTCATAGTATTCCAGCAAGTTCAATGAATATTCAAATTCACAAGCTAGCTCAAATGAAAAATCTTCTGTCCATCCATCTTCAATAAGAAATTTCTGAATATCTTCAGGGCTAATGCTTTTTTCTGACTTATGAATTAGGGTAATAAATTCAAACCAGCGCTCTCTATCGCAAGGGTGTGTGCTCCCTGTAGATTTGTTTGCAGCTGAAGAAAAAACCCTTAAGCATCGAGCACCATCATTACCTATGAGGTCTTCTAGCGAATATATATCCGATGTCAGCTCTACAGAGCCGCCTGAATTTTCAGTTAGCTCTTTGATTCCATGATCATAGAACTCTAGAAGAACTTTATTGTAGTCATCTGTTTTTAACTGACTTATTTCGCTAGGCACTATGTTTGATATATATAGAGTTCCCTCGTCTCTTTCTGCTATCCATAGCTTAGAATCAAGCCCGTCTTTTCTGTCTCTATTGAAACAGTACATATTGACGCCTGAAAATGAAGGAACCTCGCCTTCTCTTTCCTTATCCCTACTCCATTCGGAGGGGAGTATTTTTGACAACTCAGAAATAAAATGCTCAAAGCTTTCTTTCGCTATCGAAATGTTTAGCTCTCTAAATCTTTTCATTGTTTATTAACTCTTACCCCTGATTGCATTAACAATATTTAATGACTCATAACGCCAAAAGTACAGGCGAGGAACGAGTAAAAGCCGCTATTTTTTGTCCGTTTAAGCAACTTGTTAGCTGCAAATTTAGAATAGCTTATTGAAATCGATACTACACCCTGATTCTTTCATCTCTTTCGCTAAATCAAGTTGCCAGTTGTCTTCATTAATATAAACAACACCACTAATGTCATTTGGTAGTTCTAGGCTCCCCTTAACAACAGCACTTACTTTATCTCTTCCAAGTTTACCAATTAGAAAACCATGTTCGAAAACTACGTTCTGCCTAGCTCTCGGTTTTAAGTTCTCCTTGTCCGTTTTTACAGTACCGAGATCATCAGGTGTATACAAGACCACAGCAAAACCGACATCAGAATAGCTTTCTATTTTCTCTATTATAGTTTTTCCAGAGCTTGCCTTTTCATGAAGTATGATGGCCTCTAAGCCAAGCTTTTCAATAAACCTTGCTACTTCTATTTTAGTTTCGCCGTCATGACCATGAACAATAAAAACCTTATTGCTATCGAATACTGCCTTGGTCGGTTTACTTATTTTAGGTTTTGCAATTGGAGCCAAACTTTTAAAATCGGAATCACTAAGACTCGAAATATTTTGAGCTAATGAATATATACTTTTAACTGTGTCATCACTTCTATCTGTCTCTACAGGAGACATATAGAACCCATCACCAGTTGGTCTATATTTATCGAAAAAGTCTTCAATTTTTTGAGCTAAAAACAAAATTTTTTCTTTGCTTAATTCTGAACTTGAAGAATTAAGCATTTTGTGAAATTCATTCACGAATTGAAAGATAGACACAAAGAATTTTTTATCATCGCTTACTGCATGCTGAAGGGCTTGTACGTTAATCTTCAGTTCTTCGAGTTTATTCATTAAATCTCCATATAAGTAAAGTTACGCTTTTCAGCTAATATTTTAATAATGCGCACGCACAAATTGTCCGATTTATCCACCGCACTCAAAACGCTACATCTGATTAATTCTTAAAAGGAAAGGCCACTTATCAACAGAAAACCTTCCTGGCTAAACGCGCATGCGCGTTATTTCAATTTCTGCTTACGCTTTTCGGGCACGGTTATTTTCGTGCCCTTATCATAACAAATTGATTCTACGTATTTTTAAATATGACACAATGACAAAGCGTGCCATTTTTCGTTAAATAAAGAAGAACACAACATAAACTGAATATACAGCCAGCTTTACTAGAGATTTCCTTTTCTTCTTACAAAACGGTAATTTCACACATAAGCAACTGAATCAAAACAACTAATTAACACTATGCATTAATGCTGCGGGCGGTATACGGGCGGAAAACTAACCTGTAAAACATGCCAATCCAATTAACGAATATAATTTTTAAACAAAAAAAGCACCTATAAAAGGTGCTTTTATATCAAAGGAGGTACTCCTTTAATTTGAATATCTTACTCAGCTAGGCCGTGGCATATCCTTTAGAGCCACGATCTAGCAAAGACTTTAAGGAGTTTGCAATCGCCATAATATTGCCAGCTCTAAAACCGCCACTAGAGTTTTGAAGATTTTCAACTGAACTCTCAGCCGTCTCAAACGCAATTTCCAACTTAAGAGGAGTATCTTCTTCTATCGAACTTTTAGAAATGATTACCTTATATATTTTACCGCTACTCTTGCCGACCTCCAAAGTTACATCATTCTTATCAACTTTTTTAGTAGACTCTTCGCTGGTTAAATACTTGAACTCGATAATGATATCTTCATTATTCTGAATAGTTCTCATTTGATTTGGTACATCAGAAGGTGATGCAAAAAAACTAATTTTTGCACTCCCAATTTTATTACTTTTTTCCTGCTGAATGTCTTTTTGAGAAAGATTTATTCGTTTCCATACGTTGTCTTCAATAATGCTATTCATGCTTCCTCCAATAACCTACCGATCATGGCGGTGGTCAATGTATAGTTTTGCACACAATCTTCCGAAACGCCATTAGCGCTTCTACTATCAAGTACAATAACGCCCCAAGGCTTACTATTAACTTCAACTAACATTGCAGCAATAGATTGCGGTGGTGGCCTTCCTTCCTTTATATATTTTTCAATTAAAGCCTCATCAGTATATGTAGCCTCTGAGTATTTCTTTTTTGCTTTAATATACTTAGGTGCTTGCGAATTCTTTATTTCAGGTAGGCCAGTCACATGTAATGATCCTTGTCGTGCCCACGCCTGCCCTGCAATCCCCTCACATTTGTCACTTTCATCACAAACGTAAAAAATAGCGTTAGATTTTTTAGATAGGTGACCTGACCTTAATACTGGCACTAAATAATCAGAAAACAACGGGTGTATCCCTGAAGGTTTCGAGAATTTAGACGTTCTTGACCAGTGTTTTTTTAAGCATATATTTTTCTTAAGTTGAAAAAGTGTAACTCTATGATAGTCCTGAGGATCATGAAAATCGGTGAAAACTTTACCTTGATATTCATCTAAAATGAACTGTAACTGCTCCCAAACCCACGGATTTTTCGTTTTTTGAATACTTGTAAAGAAAGCCCAAATACTGAATAAAACCAAATATAACAAGCCAGAATAGTCTTGAAAACGCTCTATAACCAACCAAACAAACGTTTTATTTTCAACCCATTTATCACTTCTTTCTACATCATTAAAAAATGTTAATACTGCAATCGATATGGATGAAAGAGTAATCATTAAAAATGATCGTCTATATAGCCAAGTACGCATTTTCCCGATTTGAACCATCCCTACCTCAATAATATCCCTAGAAAACCGCGAGATAATATTTGATTAGCTCATAAAAAACAATCGATTCAAAGTTTTACACATTACACCCCCTTATAAATAACTCATTACACCACCTTCAGTTCATCCCACAGAGCGGTGTACGCTGGCGATAAGTGCTCACACTTCATAGGCCATTGAGGTGTAATACCCTGAGCAGAAAGAGTACTACCCTAAAACCACACCCGCCCATTTATCAATCGCTAGTCGCATTTGAGTTTGGCTATATCGCTGCTTATACACCTTATCTAAATCACCTTGGCTATGGTTAAGAATCATCTCAATAACATCACCATTAATGCCCATATCTTGCAGACTATCTGCAGCAAGTTTGCGCAGGTCATGAGAGGTGAATTTGATACCTACTTTATGGCTCAGCTCGCTGCACCAGTTATTGATGGTTCTACGAGGGATAAAGCGATCACCGCCAAAGCTAAAGACATAAGGAGATTTAGATAGACGTTTCTGCTCTTTGAGTATTTCGACTATTTGAGGGCTTAAGGGTAACCGGTGATCCTTACCATTTTTGGTAATGGTACTAGGCAAATACAAATTACACTGCTCTAACGAAATATAAGACCACTTGATTAAACTGGTCTCAGTAATCCGCGTTGCATGAAGCAATTGCATTAAAAAGAAAGTGCGCCTTAAAGGTGATAACTGATTTATCTCAATAACCAGTTTTGAAAGGTCATGCGGCTTAAGCCTGCCTGATCGTTTAGGTGGTTTATCCGTGGTGAAATGACTAAAGGTCACATGCTGAAGTGGGTCTTTAGCAATCAGTTCAAGGCTAGCAGCTAACGAAAATGCTCTCTTAAAAACCGAAAACACACCTTTTATCGAGCTTAGTGTGTAGCCTGTCAGCAAAGGCAAATAAAGCTGTTTATAAAGCAGTGTTTTATTCACATCTTTCAGTTTAGCGTCACCTAACCTTGTTAAAAGGTGATTACCAATCAAACTACTTGCTGTATTCACATAAGATTCACTAAACGTCTTATCATCATCAATATGTTGCATAAACCACATCAACAAATCAGCACAGATTTCAAATTCAGAGCGTCTTAACGTATCTCTCTTAGCAGCAAGTTTTTCAGCTCGTATTGCTGGCAACTCATCAAAAAGTGCTTTAGCCGTTACTGCAGGCCATTTTGCAAGATGAGTTCTTTCCCGCTTATTACCAATAAAAACCACATCAAAAAAAGTCCCTCCATCTCGCGCCTTGTTAATTCTTAACTCAACACGACGCGAATCATAGAGCTGACTCACATTCATTTTTAAAGCAGATTTTATAGCAGCATCTGAAATGCGCTTAGTCATACTGCAGCAACCAAAGTTGCCGAGACCTCATATTTATTATTGGCAATCACAACCAGCTCAGAAGCAACCTTAGCAATAAAGCGCTTACGCCCTTCAGACACATGATTATTAAATGTTTTCTCAGTAGGCGTAGAGTGAGCAGGCCCTAAATGTAACTCAGCCGCATAAACTGGTAACTCAGCGGCAATACGGAGATTAGATGGAGCTATTCCTCTTGCATCGCGCCTACCTTCTGCAAGGACAGCCGCAAACAAGCAAAGGCGTTGCATTCGAGACAAGCCCTCAAACAACCAAGAAAAGCCTTTATCACGAACAGACAAAAGCTCAATTTGGCGAATCATGGAAGCATTAGAATTACCGCCACCATTAAAGTCAGGAGTAAGACCAGACTCAAGAGAGTCACAAATCATGCCTGCATTACTTGCTCCCATCCAGCCAGCATCTGCACTGGATGAAATAAGGTAACTAATATGACGGTCAACAATTTGAAAGGCTAACGACTCAACTGAACCGCGTTTATCACGATTAATCCAACGCATTTTTCACTCCTCGTCATCACGACGATGATTAATTTTTAAATGCCAAACACTCAAGTGACTTGGCTAAACACATTTACCTATAACGCAGTTGACGTGCAATTTCATAAGCTAACTCATGAAGCTCACTATTTAGTAAACTCCACTTCTCATACGTCTTAGGGTTACTAGATTTCTTCGAAGCCAATTGGTATTTCTTTTCATCGGCAGATAGCTCTTCCATTCGCTTAACGGTTTTATCACTGAGCCGATCACCACTTTCCATCAACTCTTGAGCCTCTTTATAAACCTCTAGTAGCTTGGTTTCAGGTGAGCTATTAACAATCTCATCCAACTTGTCATAATCTTTTTTAAGCTTTTTCTGATAAGCCTCAAGCGCTCTTAAAACAACAGATTTATTAGGCATGCTTCCCTCCCAATACCGCTTTAATCTCTGCAATTCTGCTTGAGTTAGCAGCACGCTCTTCAGGCCTCAATCTTATAAGCTTTGGCACTTCTTTTACTTCAGGTTTTAACATTCTAAAACGCTCACCACGCAGCCAAGCCTTGCAAACACCCTTATACATTCTTATGTATGCTCGTTTACCTGCCCCAGTATCTGAGCGTCTTAACTTATGCCAATTAACGCGACGGCCTGTCTCAAAAACAACACCATGCGAAGGTTTCCAGTTTGTTAAATCATGGCAGTGGTTAACCGCTTCAAGATAAGCCACTTCAGCATCTGGGAATGTCTCAAATAAATCTTCCATGTCACACCTCACCAATCCGTATTGTGAATATCAGTCAAGCTATCGTTCACTTGATCACGAGGAGAGCCAATCATGGGAGCACTACCAGCCATCAAAGCCTGTCTCAGTGTTGGTAAAGCCTCATCCTCCCAACGCTTACCGCTTATCCAGCTAGCTGGGTGTGGTTGAAAAGCTTTCTGATCACTAGGTGCAATTCGATATAAATCACCCCAACGTCGAGCAGAGTCGATAATCGAACTCACAAACAACTCACGATCCTGAGTAGGCAGATTAATTTTTGAAAAAGCTTTTACAGCACCTGCACGATTCACTTTTTTCCCATAACCCCCATAAAATTCATCAAAGCGAGATTTGAGATAATTTTGATTTGTAAGGCGTTCGTTTGCCGAAGGCGAACAAGTGTCTTTAGATTCATTGACTGGTTCATTGACTGATTCAAGAGAGTGATAGGTTCTGGGTGAATCTCCTGCACTACCCCCTAGTGAATCTCCTGCACTAGGGGGTGAAAGGGTTGCACTAGGTGGTGAACCTCCTTCACTAGAGGGTTTAAGAGTTGGGCTAGATGGTGAATCTCCTGCACTAGGTAAGTGATAAGTAGTAATCACACCTTTATCGTTTGTTACAGGGATCAGTTTATAAAAGTTTAAAAGGTAAACATTAGAAGAGTTACCTTTTTGCCCCTTACGAATCGTCTTAGTGATTAAGCCTACTTTAATCAACTCATCTAAGTGGCTCATTACAGATCGACGGCTTATCTCACACTGATCAGCAATATATTGATAACTCGGCCAGCACTCCCCTTGATCATTTGCATTATCAGCAAGCTTTAATAAGACAAGCTTTCTTAAAGGGCTACCTACCTTGGTTTTCATGGCTTTCACCATTAACTCCATGCTCATAAGTCACCCCCAACACTAAGCGCAATAGCCACGGGCTGAACCCACACAGGCGCATTAGATAAAAGGAAAGTTTCACCAGATCGGGCAAGTAAAATAGTCGTGCCCATGACTTCAGCAATTGCCTTAGCAGCATGAGGCGGCACAGCATTACCAATGCGTTCACGCCAAGCCTGATCATTTAAACCATCAAGCTCTAAATACTCTTCAGGCTCAATCAGTGATTGCAAAGCAGCAAGCTCGAGTGTGGTAAATGGCCTATGCCAAGTGCCATCTAACGATTCAATCATCGCCAAGCATTTATCGCGTTCATTGGGTAAACGAGGATCAGCGACAGACCAACGGCCGTTATCATGACAAGCAGCTGCAGAAACAGCCCCGCTTGTGCCATCCCAAGGTATAACGCCATAGTGACCACCCGAATAGTAACTATCACTTTTCGACCGTTTATTTCGCTTAATACCAGGTCTCGGATCGGCCACGGCAAACGCACCCTGCCCTGTTGTGCTACCTGCTATAACGGTGCCAGATGAATGATCAAAGTGTGTAATTGAATATTTAGACGAGAAGCCCTTGCCTCTCGGGTCAGCCACAGAAAAAGCACCATTTGTCGCAGTGCTTCTGCCTGCGACTACGCCCATTGAATCATCCCAATGATTAACACCTAAAAAGCCATTACGTTGCTCCGGCATGAGTAAATAATCTTGCACTATGCCATCGCTTATCTTGAGTCGTTCAAGGCTACGCCAGTCCTTACCTGCCTCTACAAATGCCAGCCTTACCCATGTTTTCCATTGAAGATTAGGCACACGGTGCATGGGGCTTGCACCTTCATCACCTGGTAACGGCATGCGATCTAACACGGAACCCACACTTTTTAGGTTCTTCAAAGTGGGTTGATATAAAAACGGCGGGATCTTTTCAATATGACGAGCGACTAATAAAAAGCGTTTACGGCTTTGCGCCAAACCGCCTATCTCACCACAATCGTGTGTGGTTTCAGAAACGGCATAACCTGCCAAACTTAAAATACTATTTATCTGGTCAAGTAATTTGCGACCACGTTTAGCCAAGCGGGGGACATTTTCAAACACAATTAAATCAACCGGATCATCAGCCCAAGCTTCAATCATTAACCAAACACATCGTAACGTTAGCTCATTCAACGCTTGGTATTTGGGCGTTTGGCTTTTCGTCTCTGACAATAAACCCGAGGCACCTTTGCAAGGCGAACTTATGAAAATAATGTTCGGCGCTTTAGTACCGGCTATCTGCCTAATATCGGCGGGCGTGGCTTCTTTCCATTCTGCAGGAGGCTCCACTCCATGAAAGCGCGTGTATTGATCACGCGTAAAAAGGTCTTTTAATGTACCTTCAGTGCCCGTCATTGTTTTGAAGTCTCGAACGGCAGCAGGGTCAACATCTATCCCACCTAAGCACTCAAATTTAGCTTCAAGGTTACCCACTCTTGGGTTGGCCATATTAAAGCCTTTTGCGCCAGCACCTAAGCCACAGCAAAAATGAAAGTGTGTAATTATTTCAGTAATCATTGAACGTACCTGTAAACCTTATTCAGACCTCCTTTTCTGAATTATTCATTACGGGGCGCTTCACAACGAGCCCGAAACTTTTACAGCTTTACACTGTGACATGTCACACTGAGTGAATGGCAACACGCTCTAAAGCGTCTTTTTCAACCTGCTCACAAAGCGCGGTTATTTCTTCATCTTCAAACGGTATTGCAAGCCCTGCCTTAACCCTCACACGAGGTAAACAAAATGCCCCTTGCTGCTGAGTGTTTAATTCAGAACAAGGGGAAAAGGTCGTATAGCAAGAGGATTCAATATCAACACGAGCAATTTGAGAAATTGGCGGCATAGAGTAAAAGCCGCATTTCTCAGAAAGGTAACCAAAGCGATTAAGACGATGTACAGCAGACGTAACATCAACAGAAAGGCACTTTAAATCACGGCTCAATTTATTTAGCTGAACAGCGTTAAAACTCACTTTCTGATTAGTTTTTACAAAACTAAGTATGGATAAATCGCGTACAGTCAAAAGCAAAGTAATCTCTCCTTTGATTTAAAAAGCCAGATCTATCATCACGACCGTTCTGGCTTCTTCTGCGTCCCTGCTTAAACAGGAATTCAATTAGATAAAACTAATGCTTTAGCTAATTGCAAATACAAGTTAACTCAAAATACTATTAAAGTAAAATAATTAATCAACATGAAATGTATTTTGTTTTTTTGCAATTTCACCAATTACATCAAAAATGATGTTTTATTATCATATGAGCCTAACCTAGACAAATGAGCAAACATATCGAACCAGCATCATCAGAAATTCTCGGCAGCACAAAAGGGGCTTGCTCTATCGCAATGCGAAGAATAATTGAAGCATCAAGATATGATAAAGCTGACATTTGCGCCTATACAGGCTTGAGCTTAGCGGCCCTGAATACTAAGACGAGTGGAGCAAGAAGGTTCACTTTGGATGAGGCAGTTCTTATATGTAAGCTTGTTGATATAAGTTTAGATGAAGCTCTTAGTTATGGCTCCATGAGCAAAGAAGAGTTTAGTAATGCTTGGATTTATAAATGGCGCAGACAAAATTTCATGAAAATTGTCACTAATATGGAAGTTCGTGAAAAGAAGACTCGAACAGAAATAGCTGAAAAGTGTGGATTTACTAAAACATGGCTAAGTCAGATATCAAATGGCAAGAATAAGATTGTTGATCGAACTGCACGCCAAATTGAGCACGCTTTAGACTTATCTGAAAGTTGGTTAGATCGTAAACCCAGCGCTCCTCAATCTGCTGCATCGGTAAACACTGATGCTTTCATAAAGGTAAGTAAGATGCTGCAAGCTGCAGCTAAAGAAGAAAAGCTTGAGCTAGAAACTGACATTCTCAACGCTTACACAGTGGCTCTTGCCCAGCTATACAATGTACACATCTCATCAAAAGAAGACCCTGAGGCAGACTCAGTTGACTTTGCAAGGGTGTTCGATCAGTTTATCATGGCTCTTAAAATGAACGATGGACTTTGGAAGCACTGATAATCCATAGAAAAATTCAAATCTCAAAAGACTGCATTTAAAAGGACTTAAGGCATGGAAAATCAATACGCAAGTTTAAAAAGTACCCTTGAACAAAATATAGCAACAGGGGAAGCACTTGAAATCATCTACCACGCAGGGTCTCAACCAGGTTCAAAGCGCTCTATACAGCCAGTAACCACTAAAAGCGATAAATTTTTAGCTCGCTGTCTAAACTCAAACCTACTAAGAACGTTTCTATATAAAAAGACTGAAATATTTAATAATCAAGAACATACAGCACCCTCATACCATAAGTGGCTACATAAAAGCTTTGAAAGCTACGTAATTAAAAATTGGGAAACAATCAGGTCTACTTGCTGGGCATTTGGCTACCTTGTTGGGTTTGGCGATAATAATATTACAGTTTTTCAACCAAGCAATAAGGCAACCAAAAAACATATAACGTTAGAAAAAGGCTCTAATTCAAATCAAGATTTATGGCTCATAAGGTTAAAAAGTGGCGTACCAGAAACAGCAAATTCACTCAATGATGCAATCGAAGTTTTTGAAACCTTTTTAAGTGAATTGTCGCCAATAGAGAACGCTGATCCAGTGCAGTATTACTCGCCAGAAGCTTGTTTTAAGCAAGTTATAAATCAGTTGTGGCAGCCACATAATGCGGAAAAGAAAATAAGCTTAGGATCGGAGCTAATTTTAGCTATCAAAGGGACAAATCAAATTAATTTTAAGTTTAACGATGACAATTGGGCTTACTCCATACCATTCGGGATAAGAGAGTCATTGGGAATCACCTATGTTCCAAGAAAGCCCCGAAAACTCAAACCTCAGCATCTTCTCACCCCTTACGAAGAAGCAGAACAAGGGGGCTTTGGAATTTGGCAGCAAGGTCCATTAATTAGTTTTAAAGAAGGTGATTATTTTTCCAGTAAGAATGGAAAAACTGCCTTACAAGTACAATTTGGAAGCAGAACGTATTGGGATAGCGAGCTAAACAAGCCAGACGATGGTGAATTGAGTTTAAAGGTGTTTAGACAAGAAGATTGGAAACACACAGAGATTGCTGAACTAGATATAACTCAAATAGAACTTTTAGAAATTCTTAAAAGCGGACTACCTGATTCGATATTAAAGCTTCTGGATTAAACCTTCCAATATGGCCTTGTAATACAAGGCCATGCCCTTGCACCCATCTCTCACTGCATTTTCATACAAAGTTTTATAATACGTGTAGTCATCCATTCTATCCGTTCACTCCCTAGTCCTTCAGGTTGTCTGATATTCATGCTGCTTTCATGCACTTTTGTACATTTATGAAGCACTTTGAAGCAAGCAAAAGCACGAAGGTCTACACGATATTGCACGTAACTCTACCCAAACGGAGTGCTTTGAATTAAACACACACTCCCCTAAAATTTGTTACATTTTTCAAACGGTTATATTGTAAAATTGCAACTACATTCAATTACACCAGATAAGAAATTGACGATTATGACGCTAGCCGAGAACATAAAGGCAGCAAGGATCGCCGCAAAGCTAACCAGAAAGGAACTATCACAGCTTATCCCTTGTTCAGCCCATACTGTAAAAGGCTGGGAGTTAGGGAGACATGCCCCCTCCAAGCCACGCAAGCGAAAGCTAGAAGAACTATTGAACTTAAAACCTCAAACCCTCAGCTATGAACCCCCTTCAGACAAAGTTCATCATGAAAATGCAATAAACGCCCTATCCGATGCAATTATGAATCTCGCACCAGAAAAGAAAAAAGAAACACTTTCAATCATCATACAAATTGTAAAACTTATTTCATAAATAAAAAACACAAAAGTAATAAAACAAATCATCAATAGATTTATTCAAAATACTTGTTGATTTAATTTACTACTATTGTCTATTATAAAAACAACAGCAAAGGAGAGACATGATGTCTATGCGAGATTACGAGTTTTATACCTACCCCAAAACACCCTACGGAAGCATGACAGGAAAAGTATTAGCACTGTCAGCAAATGGGTTAGCCAAAAAAGAAATCGCATCAGAAATCTGCAGAGAACTACAAACTGTCTCTTGGCATTTCACCCAACTTAAAAACCATTACCAAGCTCGCAATCATGCAAACGTCATAGCCTTAGCAATGGCTTCAGGTGATCTACTCTCTCGTTTAATCAGCAACAACACACCCAAGCTACGCATTACTGCTGCAACCTTCATTGCGCTTACTGGCATCACAAGCCTTTTAGACACCCCATATTTACTCGAAGAAAAAAATGAATCTGAGTTAGTGCGTAATACCTCGCGCAACCAACGAAACCATAAATCAGCAAGAACAGCCCGATCAGGGCGCAGCAATGACCTATTGATTACTGATTACTTAACCCTAGAAATTGAACCAGAAATAACTAAAACAGCATGAATGAAGGAGAAATCTAATGCTTATTTTAACAAGAGAACCAGGTGAAAGCGTTTGTATAGGTACTGGACATGTCGTCCAAGCAAACACAAATAACCTATTTAGCATCTTCTCTGAAACAGAGAAGGAAAGAAGTATAAAACTGCAAATTGGTGAATCTTGCGAAGTCACCAAAGGCGTGGTTATGCATTACCTTGGGTTTAAAGGAAACCAAAGAAAAATAGGCTTTGAGGCTGGTAGAGAAATAGATATTCACCGTGAAGAGATTTTCAAAAGAATTCTTGAAGAGAGAAAACAAGCGCAAGCATTGACTAATCACCCAAGCAAAGTTGCTTAAAAATGGTTAGCCCAAGCACCTTAAGAAAGCGTAAAGAGAGGAACGTAAAAGCCTCTCTTGGCATTAAAAAGGTGGTTACTGAGCTCTCTAAAAATGAATGGAAAATGTTGAGAGAAATCTGTGAGTTTCGTGGTGGGTATGACAACAGTGAAGCAATCAGACTCTTTATCAGACGTGAGTTTGAGTTAGTGCAAGAGCTTAAGGAAAGCATTGGAAAATGCAGCTTTTGCAGCAACCCATTACCCATAGGTTGCAAGGGAACCTTTAAAGGCCACGGACAATGCTTTTTAACTCAAAAAGCTAAAAAACTTTCACTGTGACATGTCACAAAAAGGATATTGATATGAAGTCACCAAAGATCACTTACAGACCAGAAGCAATTGCCGGATTAGATGAGTGCGGCAATGCGATTACCGTGAAAGAGCTCCTTCAGGCAAAAGATGAACTCAAACAAGCTCTTTCTCTTTTTGCTGAAAATGAAACTTATCAAGACGTATTAGTGAAACTGGGGAAAGTTATGGCTGATACCTTAGTTCATGCAAATAAGTGTGAGCTTGAAGCTAAGATTCTAAAGCAAAGGCTTTCAGATATTTTTAATCAAACAAACAATGAGGTGATGTCATGAGCAGAGTAAGCAGCTTAGAAAGAAGAAAACCCCAATGGCCCAAAAAACAGCGCGTAGCCGACTATCTTGAAGTATTCATGGACCCTGAAAAAGAACGCCAACGTGTCGTGCGCCAATTACGTGCAGGTGAGTTGCCAGGCATTAAGGAAGGAAGCACTTGGTTTGTTTGGGTATTACCGGATGGATCGCCTGCTTGGGGTTATCAAAGCAATCAACCCGTTGAAAAGAAACAACAAATCAAGATTGCAGACATAGCCAATACAGGCAACGCCATTGCAGACGCAGTGCTATTGAAAGCAAGTATTGAGAAAGGTGTAGAGATAAGATGAGTCGCCGCAGAAAGCATAATGTACGTAACTTAAAGACCGTTTCGCCAAACCCTAACGGTGATGTTTATTACTACTACAGAATGCCAGACGGCAAGATGGCGACATTGGGGAAGAACCTAGACCCCGATGTCGCAGCTGAAGCGGCTATTGCGCTCAATCTAAAGCTTGAAAACAAACCTTCGCTCACTGATTTGGTACTACAACACACCTCCGCTTTAACGCATTACAATCCAAGCAATCCACCTATGCGACAGTTGATTGATGAATACCGTGAAATGGTATTAAAAGCCTTACTTGATGAAGGTAAACAGACTAAGGGAACGATCGAAATAAAAGGCTATAAGTTGCTAAGCTATGAAAGAGAATGGGGAAACAAACGGGTGCAAGATATGCGCACTTTCGACCTTGTCACTTACCTAAAAACAATGTCAGGAAACTCTCAGTTGAAGCACCGCTGCTTATTACGCGAGCTATTCCGATATGCAATTGGCGAAGGTTATCGCGAAACTAACCCTGCCATAGAGGTAAACCTTAAAGCACCCGAAAAACGCAAACGTCAACGCCATACTTTTGATGGTTATTTGAAAATTAAAGAAGCGTCACCTGATTGGTTAAAGCGCGCTATGGATATCGCTCTGTTTAGTATTCAACGTCGTAGTGATTTGGTTGAAATAGATATCGCCACCCATATCAATCAAGAAGCACGCACCATCGATATTTTACAGCAAAAGACCCGTAACTATAGCAACCCTATTTATATTTCAATTCTTATGGGGGATGCTCTATGGGAGGCAGTCCATTCTGCAATTAACAGCCCGACTAAATGCCCCAAGCTAATTCACTACAAGCCTCATCGAAGCGATCGACGTCAAATTGCAGCTAGGCCACATGCTTTTGCAGTATTGCCAAGCTACCTAACCAAACAATTTAAAAAGTATCGAGATGCTAGTGGTGTTTATGACCACCTAGAACCCAAAGAACGCCCTTCTTTTCATGACATTCGTGCACTCGGTATTTTGATGTATCACAAAGCAGGATTCCCGATGGAGTACATCATGGCCCTTGCCGGACATGCAAAACAAAGCACGACCGAGCACTACATAGAAGGACATGAAAAATTAAAGCCCGTTTCGGTATCAGCTGGTCTGGATCTAAAGAATATACAAATTAATAACATCGAATGGCAAAATGAAAAACTACCAACTGGTTTAGCGAGGTTAGTTGAAGATGACTGATAATGTCAGTGCTTTTAAAAGCCCTTCGGGGCTTTTTTTATGCCTGAAATCTAGACAGAACACTACCCAAAATAAAAAAGTGTAGAAATAAATTGGAAATAAACTGGAAATAAATACACAAATTAGACGTAGAAAAACAAACAAATTAATTGGGTAAATGTTACAAACACACTTAGTTTTGTCATTGGGTTAAACGCAAAAAAGGAAAAGGCATGGATATCATACAACTCGATCAGCCAATCAGTGATAGGGAAAGGGCTGAGCATCTGTTTGCAGGTAATATTATCGTTTATAAACAACAACCTGCCATGCATGAGTTAATCCAATATTGCCATAAACTACTGCATCAAGCCTTAGAACAAGACCCAGTTTATGCGCAAAAAACCTTAGGTAAGACCGACTTTATCGCTAAAACTAGCCAAGTTCAGGACCAATTTAAAAGGGATGATAAAGCGAAACAGCTCTTTTTTTCGGTACTCAAAGAGTGTGGTGTGGACACTCAAAACGCCTATTATGATCACTTTCCTTTGCGCATTGTGCCGGCTAATCACCAGCATTATACTAGCCATAGATCCTCGGTTTCTCATCATAGGGATACCTGGGGCAGTAACCTCAACAGCCAGCAAAATTGGTGGGCGCCGATTTACGATTTAAGCGAAGAACGTACCATCGCTTTTTTCCCTGATTATTGGAACAAGCCTTTAGCTAACAATACCGCAGACTGGTCTTTTGACGATTATTTAGCCAAGCGTAAAATTGCCATTAAGCAAAATGAAGTGGGTTATCCCATTGCGCCAACAGCAAGCGAGACTGTGGATGAATCGCACATAGTAAAGCTAGTTATTGAGCCAGGTGATGTGTTGAATTTTGCCAGTGCGCATTTACATGCCAGTGTGCCCAATACCACAGAGGCGGCACGTTTTAGTGTGGAAATGCGTACTTTGAACTTGCATGATATTCATGAGAATCGTGTTGCACCGAATTTAGATAATGCCGGCACAACACCCATGTATGGCTGGTTTAAACGCATCAATAATGATGAAAAGCTGAACCTTTAATAACACACTTGTTTAGGTTTTTATTCGCTCTTATTTAGCGTGCCGATAAGGCTATTGTAAGAGAAGATTTGAGAGCCTTCATCCATCATGCTAAAAACACCTAAAGCCGCTTCATTGCTAAAAGCCTGCTGAGAGGCTTGAGTCGCTAAGTTCTCATCCTGCCAGGTCACTATGTCTGTCCAACGGTTAAGCGCATCACTGTAGTAATAACGTCTCGATTCAAAGCCTTCAAACTGACTGACCACTTTATCGAGTGTTTGCATGGCTTTTAACTGGGCAGGATAGCTTATACCTTCTTTAAACTTAGCCGAGACAATTTCATAAACGGGCTCGGCATAAAGATTAAACGACAGCGTATAAAGCATGGTAAAGAGCATTAATGGTTTCATCATTTTCCCCTGTTAATTAAGTGAAAATGAGTTTATTCATTAATATGACATTTTATGTCGTATTAAATTAATTAAAACGACAAAGGCAATACCATAGAGTCACGGCCATCTTCTGTTTTAGCCCGGATAAAAGCAGGTCTTTGTTTAATACGCTTTAGCCATTTATCCGTCAGCGGATAATCCGCTGTGATAAAACCTCGCTTTTGAGCCGATTCAAGCGGATAGCTTAATAAAATATCTGCAAGGGTAAGCTCTTTTCCTCCAAACCACTGGGCGTTAGCGAGATCCTTTTCTGCCTGATCTAGTAACTTCACCATTCTGCCTTTAATAAAGCCATTGGATACCTTGGTAAACACAGGCTTTATAATCAGCCGTAATAATGATGGCACCTTGCTTTGAATGATGTGAAACACACTTTGCATCAACATAAGCGGCATGATGGAACCTTGGGCCGCATGAAACCAAAATAAATATCGTGCTCTATCGGGTGAGCCGACATCAGGTCGTAAAAATTCATCCGGGTATAAATCAATAATGTAATCCATGATAGCGGCGGTTTCTGCAAGCGCCCTGTCCCCATGGGTAATCACAGGTGCCGTCCCTAAGGGGGAAATGGCTTTGTATTCTTCGGGAGCTAGGTGTGTCACCGGGTCTCGATTATATTTTTGTATACCATATTCGACTTTTAGCTCCTCTAATAACCAGAGAATGCGAAAAGATTGGGAGTATTCTAAATGGTGTAAAATAATCATTCTTGTTCCATTAAGGCTGTATTACTGATTGATTTTACGCCCTTTTAGTTTTTGCTCAACAACTGGATTCAATATTTAGGCAAGCAATATAGTCAGCATCAAATACCCAATATCAATTAAACAGCCTTACATTATTTTTTCATCTTTCTGAGGGATGCCGGTGTAAAGTGAAAAAATCGTTTGAAGGCTTTTTGAAAAGCACTGTCCGATTGATAACCCACCTCTTCTGCGACCAAACTAAGGGCTTTTTGGGTGCCCTCAATTTTTTGTTTTGCTTGCATCATGCGCCACTCAAAAAGGTATTTCATGGGCGGCATACCGATATAACGGTTGAAGCGACTATAAAAAGAGGACCGTGACATGCCCACCTCAAGTGCCAGTAGTTCCACCGTCCATTCCTTATCAGGGCTATCATGAATCAGAGACAGCGCTTTGGATAATTGACTATCAACTAAGGCCGACAGGTAGCTTTCTTGTTTGATCGAGAGTTGGGCATAACTGCGCAATACTTGAATAAATAACACCTCTGTAAACCTATCCACCAGCACATCACTGCCTGGTTGTTTGTTGGCGCTTTCATATACCATGTGTTTGATGATGCTATCTAACCAATGAAAACGCGCCCGAGTGTCTGCTCCTATATGGATAATATCAGGCAAGTTGTCTAAAAAAGGATGGGAGAGTGAGCGGTCAAACTCAACATAACCACAGACAATATTAAAGTCTTCAATAGCGACATTTTCTGAACTGTCTGAACCATCAAACAGTGCCTCTCCCTTCTGATAAGCATTGACCACATCTTTGCTGGATAAACATTTACCATCTGGGGCATGGCTTATCATATGGGCAGCACCCGTCGGAAAGAGCACTATGTCCCCTTCTTTTAGATGAATAAGACGTGCTGCGGCCGCCTCTTTCTCATTGTTATTAACAGAGGATAAACTCGCTACCTTTGATGCTTTTTTGAGTTGGGGGAAAAGCCTTACCCAAGCCTCACCCTTTACAATTAAATGAAAGGCAGCTTGCGAATTTTCTTCCACATCCATGCCCCAAGGCGAACAAAAACAAGCATTAAAATACACACTGCCCTTGAGCCTAACAATTCGCAGAATATCACCTAACACATCCATTTTAATGCTCACTTTTCATCTTAAAGGCAAAAGCAGAGTCTGCCTAAGTCATTTTATTATATCGGGCACAGATTCAAACATTAAATGACGAGAGGAAGAAATGAACAAATGGACAATTTTTGTAAATAGTCACACATATTCCCCCCTGCTAGCGCTTGTCATAATGCCTGCATACCTCAGCAAGACACTTTGATTCAAAGGGTTTGAGGCGTTTTTCTCATCCTTGACCCAGCCTTAACGAGACTAAAACGCTTTCATACTAAGCAGTACTTTCATCCAAAGAGGACAGGATTATGTTTAAAAAAATGGCACTAACAGCAAGCCTATTAGCCGTCACCAGTAGCATCGCCTTTTCGGCAGGTTTACCAGACCCTGGCGTCACCTTTACCCAAGGCAATACCGCGATTGTTATCACTGACCCACAGAATGATTTTTTAAGCCCTGAGGGTGTCACCTGGAGTCTGGTCGGTAAAAACGTAACGGCAAACAAAACGGTCGAAAACATCGAAAAACTGTTTAAGATTGCCGATAAAAAAGACATTCCCGTGTTTGTATCACCGCATTATTACTATCCACATGACCATCAATGGGAACACGGCGGCGCGCTCGAAAAAGCCATGCACGGTATGGGAATGTTTGACCGCTCAGGTCCACTGGATACAAGTGAATTCGAAGGCAGTGGCGCTGACTGGTTAGAGGCTTACAAACCTTATATCAACAATGGCCGCACTGTCGTGACTAGCCCTCATAAGGTGTATGGCCCTGAATCTAATGACATGGTATTGCAATTACGTAAAAGAGGGATTGATAAAATCATCTTAGCCGGCATGTCAGCTAACTTGTGTACTGAATCACACATGCGTGAGTTTATGGAACAAGGTTTTGAAGTACAGATAGTATCGGATGCCACCGCGGCGGCTCAGTTACCTGGGATGGATGCCTATCAAGCGGCCATGGTTAACTTTCGTATGATCTCAAATGCGGTTAGAACCACAGAAGAAACACTCGCTCAAATTAACCAAGAGCTTTAAAAGATAAGGCCTAAACCCGTTTATTTAGGCCTTTATTTCATGAAAAAACGCGCTGGACACATTTCTGAAACGCGTTTAAGCTGCTGTTCATCATGCCATGCTGTCAAAACACAGTGTGACTTAAGCCATAATAAACTCATCACTTAAGGCTTTAAGTTGTCGACTTTGAGAACTGATATGGGTGCTGGATTCTGATATTTCGCCCATGCCCATAGAGTTCTGTTTCGCCGCTTCATTAATATTAACAAGGGCCTGGTTAATCTCTTCTGATGCCGCTGACTGCTGCATGGCTGCCGTGGCAATTTGAGCCGCATTATCACTGATAATTTCGGCCTCATTAAAAGAGTGATTAATAGACAGTTCGGTTTCTTGTGTTTCTTTCACTGTCTGCTGGGCAATATCATTACTGCGATTAATCACATGAACCACTTGTTTGACATCGTCTTGTAGCAAGTTAATCATGTTTTCGATATCAGAGGTTGAAAGCTGAGTTTTTTGCGCTAATTGGCGTACTTCATCTGCGACCACAGAGAAACCACGGCCTTGATCACCCGCCCGTGCGGCTTCAATCGCTGCGTTTAGCGCTAGTAAGTTAGTTTGATCAGCAATGCCTCGAATGACTTCTAAGATTGCACCGATTTCTTGGGATTTACTGTCCACAGTTTGAATGGCTGTTTTAGCGCCTTCAAGCTCAGTAGACAAGGTCTCAATAGTTGAAATGGTTTTTGTGACATGTGTTTTAGCCGTCGCTGAGGCTTCTTTGGCCACTACACTCGACTGCGCCACATGCTGGGCATTAGAGGATACATCTTGAATGGTCATCGACATTTCATTCATCGCCGCCGAGACACTTTCAATACTCGCTTGTTGCTCTAATAGTGAAATATTAACTTGTTCAGACGCCACACTGCTTTGGCTCGCGCCACTGGCCAAGGAATTAGACATCTGATGAATATTACCAATCATAATATTTAATTGATTATTCATCTTTTGCATCGAGCCATAAATACCAGAATGCTGCGTATCTTTATCAAATGTTGAGGTTAAGTTACCCTCTGAAATAAGGTGTGCAATTTTGCTGATTTTCTTGGGCTCACCACCGATAGGTAAAATAATAGAACGCACCAAGGCAATGGCAGATAACACAACAATCAAAATAGTACCAAGAACAACACCCAGCATGATATTTCTAAGCTCGACCACAGGAATCAAGGCTTCCGCTTCATCTATCTCGGCAATTAAGACCCAGTCTAAATCGTCTAATTTTAAGGGTGCATAGGCAGATAAAACAGGATTACCATTGTAGTCGATAATGATTTCGCTGCCCGTTTTACCCGATAAAGCCGCATTAACAGAAACGGAATTAACGCCATTTTTAGCAACCGTACCGGCAAAACTGGCTTCAACAGAATGTCCAATTGGATCAAGGTAAGAGTCTGAGCGCATCTTATGATCTGCACCGACTAAGTAACTTTCACCGGTCTCTCCCATGCCTTCTCTTTGTTGCATCAGCTCATTAATATGATCGATGGAAAGTTTAAGAACGAGTACGCTATCGAGTTTGCCATCGACCAAGATAGGCGAAGAAATAAAGCCCTCTGGTTTATTATTGCTTGGTGGATAAGGGGCAAAATCTTCAACATGAAAAGAATGATCGTTTAGCTTAGTCACTGTGTCATTCACGATATGACCTAAACCTGTGCCCTTATAAGGCCCAGTTTTCACATTCGTTTGATAATCTTTCAGCTTTTTAACGCTGTAAAAGACATCTCCGTCAGGTTTCACCATCAGTAAATCGTCATAACCATAGGCTTGAATAAAATGTTCAAAATAAGCTTGGTTATTTTGCGCGGCGATGATTTCTTCTTCTTTGGAATGTGTTTCATTAAAGATCAAAGCTTCAACCACATGCTCTAACATGATGATATCGGCTTCTCTTTGATGAAAGTATTCTTCAATCTGTGTTTCTTTAATTTCTCGAACCGCTTCGAGCTTTTCAAAAATTTGTTCTTCTAAAGAGATCGTTGACAAATGTAGGGCTAAATAACCAAAAAGCGCCAGTGGCAGTAATCCAATTGCCAAAAAGGCGAGCATGATTTTATTTTTTAATTTCATCTTACACTTGATCCTGTTTTAGATCGAAACACAGTTTAGCTAAATCATATTCACCAAGAGAATATGACACATACATTTTCTGAAACGGCATAACACCCATGTTAAAGCGCTTCCCTTAAGGCCAACACTTGATATATGTCACGTTACAACAAAAAAATCAGACACCAGAATACCGATTAAATATGAATTATCAATGAATTTTATAAACAAAAGTTAACATCTATGCACAAAACTGACGAAACAATTGTTATTTAAATAAATAACTCATTAAAATCTTTATTTTCTTTACAAAAAAACACACTTATAGCTTATTAAATTATTGATATTTATAATCTAGAGTAATGCATAAGAAAATTAACAGTATGCAAGAATGAAAACTTTATTTAATTCATACATATTCACTTTATTGATATGACTTATATTATTCATGCCATTCAAGACCCTATAAATTATGTTTTTTTGATGGTAGAGCATATTTTGAGGAGGCTATTAAAGTTGAAGCGTGGTTTTGGGGGGAACTTTTATCGGGTACTAATCCATCATTCAATGACTGAAGGCCTCAAAAATGATGCCAGTTTGAGCTGAGACGACGTTAAGTGCTCACGAAAAATAGGCTGGGGCAGGCAGTATCGGATGAAACATACATTATCTTCCGATCCAGAAACAAAAAGCAGCCCCTTGATGAAGGAAGTTTAAATCTGGCTATTCATATGAGTTCATTAAACCTGCTTTGGGGTTACTGGAATATGCAAATAGAGTTCATTTTGTGGGTCATTGTCGTTAAAGCCCGACCGGTATAATTCGAAATCCGGTTTTTCCTCATAGTCAAAGTCTGACTTAGGTAACCAGCTACCCCAGATGTATTTCAGAGTCTGCTCCAAATTTGAAATTGGGCCAATATGAGTAAACTTTGCATACATTTGTTCTGGAATCTCACGGGTTATCATACCTGAGGGTACACGCTCAAAGTTGGACACAGCAACACTACAGATATACACAAAACTCACCTCATCACCTTGCTCTTGATAAGACTCATAAATACCAAAAGCATTGTCCCCTACCCTGTTTTCGATAGTATTCACATAGGGTCTAAATGCAGACCAGAGCTTATGAAGGCTGAGTTCTGCACTGTCATATTGTTTAGCAACACCTACCAATTTCATCGCAGCTTGAGTGATGATATCTGGCTCCATACTCAGGTGGTTTTGATAAAAGTTAAGCATGTGTGGACTAAACTGCTCCTTATACAAGAGTCGAAAAGGATCATTTTGTTTACGGTATTGGGCTGGGGTGATATTAAACAAACTCTTAAAAGCACGGGTAAAGGCTTCTTGAGAGTCAAACTGGCATTCTAATGCGAGTTCTAATATGCCGATATCACCTTGTAATAACTTGCTTGCGGCAACCGTAAGGCGACGCTTACGCAAATACTCCTTTGGAGTGTCACCCACTAATGCTTTAAAAATACGGCTAAAATGATAAGTAGAATAAAAAGAAGCGGCGGCAATTTCATGTACTGATATTTTGTCAAATAAATGCTGCTCTACATAATCAATGCTCTTAAAAAAGCGCTGCATTCCCTATCCCCTTAAATCAATGACGAGTCTGAGACACAAGTGCTCGCCAATACTTCTGACTAGCACCTTCCTTAATGTTAACTTATTAAATTCGTTCATTACCAATGTAAATACCCAGCTGATTAAATGCCAAATCTCTAATCGGCACTAAGGCTTGATACTCAGGCGAATTAAACAGAGTTAATATAGCGTCTTTACTCGGAAACGATAATACCGCAATCACACCTGGTACAAGCTGACTATCAGATGTGTCTTCTACCACTCTAGTGGCATCAAGTTTTAACGCAGATTCAATATCATAACTTGCGATAGGCACAGCACCGTGCTGTTTAAATACGGCGGGTACCTGTGACAAATAGTGTAAAAGTTCTTTCTTATATGCTGGATTAGGTGTCGCTTCTATGATTAAAAAAACAGGTAAATTCATCATACTTTCCTCTCTATGATTAGGCCGTTTTCATTCTATCTTTCGATGCCGGGCTCAATTGTGTTTCTGCATACTCTTTCAGGTTTTTCAAAATACCGCCAAAGCCCATATAAAAACCAAACGCCAATAACAAATAGAAGGGATAACCCAAGAATTTTAGTTGAGGCCTTGATACCCAAATTACCTGAGTCAAATTGTCATCGAGTCTTTTAACTCGCATATCAATCACATTCTTTGTGACCGGTAATATGCTAGGCACATTAATAGGGTTAACCTCGAAGGTCATTTGTTTGTGTGCATCATTAAAATAAGTGATGACCTCATTTGCCTGGGCACCATTTTCTTTATTACTAAAATGGCAAACACGGCCTTCCATAGGCGCTCCTCGTTTGCTTTCACCAGCCCCCACGGCATAGGACTTTTTAACCGGGCCCATCCATAAATGCGCCTTATCAAACTCATGAGCCACCAAATTCCAAACAAGATCGGCAGGCTGTTTGATAACAATTTTGCTGGTAATTTTCATAACAATGACCTCTATAGTGTGTGTTTTGCCCTAAATGGCAATGGCTTCACTATAGGGATTAAGCTGACACGTTTTTTGATATTTCTTGCGGTATTGAAAAGAGTGTGTTCAATACTGAGGAAGGATAAAGCGTTTAAATAACGCTCTTACTTAAGGTTATTCCCGAATTCAAGTCCGAAGTGCGACACTTTTTATTTCAAGCCGCCAAGCATAGTTCTTTAAAAACCATAGCGGGTTGCTTGAACCCTAAACACTTTCTCGGTCGATAGTTTATTCGCGCCATAGCGA
>Ga0209396_1000939_pt1 | contig 33441 bp, 30 predicted proteins | sample GOMGulsemesocosm_6_FD_184638 | JGI IMG/M metagenome (GOLD analysis project Ga0209396, IMG submission 184638) | Methane-oxidizing microbial communities from mesocosms in the Gulf of Mexico - GOM8C Gulf of Mexico (SPAdes) (version 2) | ecosystem: Environmental > Aquatic > Marine > Cold seeps...
CAGCTGCTTCTTTCTCAGCTGTTGCTTTCTCAGCCGCTGCTCTCTCAGCTTCTGCCTTCTCAGCTGCTGCTTTCTCAGCTGCTGCTTTCTCAGCTGCTGCTTTCTCAGCTGCTGCTTTCTCAGCTGCTGCTTTCTCAGCTGCTGCTTTCTCAGCCGCTGCTTTCTCAGCCGCTGCTTTCTCAGCTGCTGCTTTCTCAGCCTGTTCTATAGCTTGATTATTTTTCTTCTGAAATAAATATAATTTAATAAGTGCAAAAAAAGCTATTGCGGCGCCTGCATAGGCAATTAGTGCAGGATCAAGACCATTTGCGGCCATCCAAGAATATAGAGATTCCAATTTATTTCCTCAGTGTCATCACATTGCCCACACTTTTCATAAATTGTGTGGACTTTCATTGTTTAAAATAATTTTAGGGATATACGAACAAGTCTTGCAGTGCCAATCAACAACTTAATTGCAGCTACCGCGCTATGGCTCGTCTTCACTACTTGTTACGGAGTACGCTTACGGTTAATCAATTGCCGCAAACTGCGGGGAATCATTTCCCCGATGGTTTAGACTGTTACTAATCCATCACTATTAAATACCACCTGCTTTATCGAGCATTTTATCGACGATGGTGGCAAATAATTAAGCCGGCTATCTTAACATAGAGCATCGCAATACTCATCGCACTATTTCCATCTGGCAAATCTTTGATGCACTATGATTTTATGCGCTTTTATGGATAATCATAGTGAGCTATTTTACGAGACTTTGACACTATGCTAGAGCAAACCCCAAAAAAACAATACAAGCCCATTTTCAACCGAACATATCTAAAATATCTCGGCTTTGTGGTTGCTATCGCCATCATTTTTCTCAGCGAAAAGGCACCGCAACCCATTGCGCAAATCATGCAACTCGAAAATTCCGCTATTAACTTAGGGATTTTACAAGTTGACTCTGAGCACCCTGCGAGACTCTTTTTGTCATTTAGCAGCACTCCAGCGCTTTCTCTAGATGCCAAAACAAATCGCCAGCTGATGTATCAATCTTTAAATAAAGCGGCTGTAGACATACCTCAAGTGGATTCCATTCTTTGGACTCAAGACCGACTTGAAATTGAATTTCGCTGGCAACAAGACAAAACCCTGCAAATTTCACAAATACTTTCCCAGCTAAAGCACAATAGCCGCTCGTTCAATACTGAAAAAAACCGCAAGCTGATAGCTGCGCAATTATATTTAAAAAACCAAACGCCAGATAACGCAGCCCTGCAAATATTGGATACGCGTTTCTCCAGAAACCTAGTCAACAACGATAATCTACAACAAATTTTAAACTCCAGCCCTAAGGCTCTGTTAATCACCTCCTTAGAACATACTGATCCGCAGCTAAAGGAACTTGACCTACAACTGTCCAAATTGTTTCACGGGCCTGCCACCAAACTAATGACAAACATTGAATGGCAACCTTTTGAAGAAACGCTTAGGCACAGAAACACAATGTATCAGTTATTAATCGCCACACAGCTGGGGCCTATTAATAACGAGCGTAATGCGCTTGAACTGATCAGTACTTTTACCTTGGGAGAACTGCTCAAATCTACTGCAAGTGAATTTGCTATTAACTACCGATTACTAAGAAAACCAATTTTAAAACATGGATACCAAGCCTTGCTTATTGATAGTGAGCACATACTTACAAGCGAGTCTTTGTCCAAAATCATTCAACATATTAACCGCCAATCAATCGATAAAGCACTCGCGTTAGTAAAAAACCGGCTTGTAGATCATTACAACACTCTATCTCATAACCCCGACCGTTTATTTAAACTTTACAGTAAAAAATATTTTTATGGATTAAGCACTCAATCTAGCTCTGAATATGAAGCGCAGCTTGATACAATAACGCCTGAGAGCATTCGCAACCATATAAATACTATACTGGGTGAAAATGCTATTTTCATTCGTTTACAACCGAGTTAAACACGACCTATGTCTGCACGAAAAAAAACCGCGAACAAGCCTCATCAAGGTCCTTCCCATATACGTATTATTGGTGGCCAATGGCGTAGCCGGAAGCTGAGTTTCCCAATTTTAGAAGGCTTGAGACCAACGCCTGACAGAGTCAGAGAAACGTTGTTCAATTGGCTGCAAACCGCCGTTCCTGGAGCCCGCTGTTTAGACTTATTTGCCGGTAGTGGTGCACTAGGTTTAGAGGCTCTCTCCAGAGGGGCGCAAAGCTGTACCTTTATCGATATGGCACCTGCTTCTTGCCATGCGCTACGTGACAACTTAAAGAATCTTGATTGTCAAAGTGCAGAAGTGGTGCAACGAGATGCAGTGCAGTGGTTACAGCAATTGCCTGATGCTACAAACGGACAAAATACAGTAAGTTTTGATCTTATCTTCTTAGACCCACCTTTTAACAAAGATTTATGTGAACAAATATGCCAATTGCTGATTGATAAAAATGTTGTTAGTGAGCGTGGTTTTATTTACATAGAAACCGAACCTAGAGCACAACTGGTCAACCACTGGCCTCTTCACCGCGAAAAAACTAGCGGGCAAGTAAGGTACCGTCTCTATCAAAATCAAACCTCAGCTTAACGCGTTCTGGTGTAAATTCTGCACTTTCTCGAGAGTGGCCTAATACCCCATTCGCTATCGGCAGCCGGTTTCAGAAGACGCTAACTGCGCAGCAAGTATTTATCTAATATTATCTTGTGCGGTGAGCTGCTGCAGCTTGGCTATCAACTGACTAATTTCGATCAACTGCACTACATCAACAGCCTTTTGAATAGAGGCTGTTAAATGCACGGCATTTTGGCCTTCTTTATTCATTAGGTCGGTCGAGGTCACCATGCCCACCAGCTTTGAGTGATGCATAACTGGTAAATGGTGAATACGTTTGGCGTTCATCATAATAAGTGCCTCAAAAGCGTTTTTATCACTCTCAATGGATAAAATATCAGTGGTGGCTATGGTGCTGACAGGCTCTGTTATTGCCAAGCCTTTGGCAACACAGCGCTCGCGAATATCTTTATCAGTAACAATACCGACCAGCTCCCCGTTATCTAGCCCAATCAAAGACGAATAGTGTAACTGCGTCATACGCTTTGCGGTATCGCCAATGCTGGTAGCTTTCTCCACCGTGGCCGCAGAGCCTTGATAGATAGATTCAATGGTGACATCCATCAACGAGTTGCCAATTTTTGCCTCATCAGCTAAAAGGCTGACCTCTTGCTGCAAACGCTGCTCTGCGGTCGCTGAAAAAACTCACCCACCTGCCCAAAGCCTGCCAACTGCGTCCTAAAAGCGGCATAATTGATGCTGTAAATTAAACAGTCCTCGTCGGCGATCACCCTAAATTCAGCGTTGGATTCACGCTGACAAACGGTGGCACATATCTCACCTTCTGTGAATTTCCCGAGTAGTTCAGCTGCGTTATTTAAATTACTCAAACTACCTTTTCGCAACAGATACAAACAGGGTCGGGCATATCTCGCGGCGGTAATTGCTCAGCTTGACGCACATAACAAATCGATATTAATTTTAACAGCTGCCCTATTCGATCTGCAGGTAATCGATCAAATGGAGGGATCATTTTTAAAAAAGCGCGGATGTCCGCTAAGTCTTCCGTCATCGTTTTGCGCTCCTCCATAGCTGCCATCAAAAAAGCTATTGTGAAGGTGCTCAAGGAATCCAGTCAACCTTAAATCGCGGCTCTACTACTAAAGTGTAATTGGAGCGATATTCAAACATTGTTAGCCTTTAAATACAGTATTGCCAACGGTTTTCTGCAACTGAAGGTTTTATTTAGGGTGTTGCCTGCAGAAAAATTCAACACCCATCCTAAACTATAAAAACAACAAAGGGATTGCTTTTAAAGCGCCCTCGAAGGAGATTATTGTGGAAAACAATGCTTCATATTGGCAGGCTAATTTGCGAATTATCGCAACCTGCCTGGTTATCTGGTTTGTGGTGTCTTACGGGTTCGGCTTATTGCTGGTCGAGCCATTAAACGCTATCAGATTGGGAGGATACAAACTGGGCTTCTGGTTCGCCCAGCAGGGGTCGATCGTTACATTCGTTGCTTTGGTCTTCTGGTATTCATACAAAATGAACAAGTTAGACAAAGAACACGGCATAGAGGAATAACCAATGGATGAATTAAAACTATATACATATATTGCCGTATTTGGCTCTTTTGGTATGTATTTCGCTATTGCCTGGTGGGCACGCGCGGGATCAACAAAAGAATTCTACGTCGCCGGCGGTGGTATCAGTCCTTTGCAAAATGGCATGGCAATCGGCGCCGATTGGATGAGTGCTGCTTCTTTTATCTCTATGGCCGGCTTAATTGCATTCCTAGGATATGGTGGTTCGGTATTCTTAATGGGTTGGACTGGTGGTTACGTTTTACTGGCGATGTTACTCGCACCATACATGCGCAAACACGGTAAGTTCACAGTACCTGAGTTTATCGGTGATCGATATTACTCTAAAACAGCCCGTATTGTGGCTGTCGCTTGTTTAATTATCGCTTCACTGACCTACATCATCGGTCAAATGAAAGGGGTAGGCGTTGCCTTTTCTCGTTTCTTAGAAGTTGATTACGGTTTGGGCTTGGGCATCGGTATGGCTGTTGTCTGGGTGTATGCGGTCCTTGGTGGTATGAAAGGTATTACCTATACCCAAATTGCGCAATACGTGGTACTCATTTTTGCCTATACAATTCCCGCTATCTTTATCTCCATGCAACTGACTGGCAACCCTATCCCACAATTGGGCTTAGGCAGCACGTTAGCCGATGGCAGCGGTGTCTACTTGCTTGATAAGCTCGATCTTGTCGTGACAGATCTTGGCTTTAAAGAGTACACCACAGGACAACTTGGCAATAACGCCAACATGATCGCTTATACCTTATCGCTAATGATAGGTACTGCCGGTTTGCCACACGTTATTATGCGTTTCTTTACGGTGCCTTCTGTAAAAGCGGCACGATCTTCAGCGGGTTACGCGCTAGTTTTCATCGCCTTGTTATACACAGTCGCTCCAGCAGTTGGTGCCATGGCACGTCTTAACTTGATGAATACCATCGAGCCAACCGCCGGTGAGTACTTAGTTTACGAAGAGCGTCCGCAATGGTTTAAAGATTGGGAAAAAACGGGTCTATTAAAGTTTGAAGACAAAAATAACGACGGTAAGATCCAGTATACTTCCGACACAGCCACCAATGAAATGGTCAAAGTTGACCGTGACATTATGGTACTTGCCAACCCTGCTATTGCAAACTTGCCAAATTGGGTAATCGCACTAGTGGCAGCGGGCGGCTTAGCGGCGGCTCTCTCAACAGCAGCAGGCTTACTGCTGGCCATTTCCTCCTCGATCTCTCACGATTTAATGAAGGGGGTGCTCACACCTGACCTCTCAGAGAAAAATGAGTTGTTAGCGGGCAGAATCGTGATGACCTTGGCCATATTGGTCTCGGGATACTTAGGTTTAAATCCGCCTGGATTTGCCGCGGGAACGGTGGCACTGGCCTTTGGTCTAGCGGCATCATCGATCTTCCCGGCACTAATGATGGGCATCTTCTCGCGTAAGATGAGTGGTACAGCAGCAGTCTGGGGCATGTGTTCAGGTATCGGTATCACTATGCTGTATGTGTTTATGCACAAAGGCATTATGTTTATCCCTGGCACTTCTTTCCTAGGTGGCTTGGATCCTAACTGGTTCTTCGGTATCTCACCCAATGCATTTGGGGCAGTCGGTGCTGTTGTAAACTTCGCCGTCGCTTTTGCGGTTTGTAGAGTGACAGGCCCTGCGCCGACAGTGATTCAGGAAATGGTTGATAATTTCCGTACTCCAATGGGTGGCGTGAATGCCGCTGCAGATCACTAACTAAACTGGTAGTTGATCCATAGCAACAGGTTAGCCAGTGGCTAACCTGTTTTTCATTGAATATACTACCAATTGGACTATCTCAATAGCAGCCAAAAAATGTATATTCAAATGCTCGATGATCCTTGATGTTTTACCAGCTGCGCTAAACACGACTTCAAGAATAAGTAATACTCTAATAAATGGATTAAGCTGTGAACAAACATACTAAAATCGCTATTTTGATCGCGCCAATTCTCGCAGTATTGGGTTTTGCAGCGACGGACATGTATCGGGAACATCAAGCATCACAGAAGCGAATTTTTGTGATGCAAGTGCAAGATAAATGTGACATTAACGCCAATCAGTGTGTGTTAAAATCTGATCAGTTTCTGCTTAGCTTATCCAATGAAAATGGCGATACTGTGATAAATTCAACTTATCCACTGGATACGGCAACTCTGTTTGTTGTGGATAGTAATAATCAGGCTTACTCACATCCGTTAGGGATGACCACCAGCCCCTATTACTGGCGAGCAAAGACAGATTTAGAGCAGCAACTGGCCACCCGCGGTGCGCGCCAAAAGCTGCGCATTATTGCCAACATCAAAGGCGGCTCCTATATTAGTGAATTTACTAGTATCACCCAATAAGGCAGTATAAGGCTTAACCATGACGCAGAGAGTTTAGATGTTTCAACACTGGCAACTCATTAGCCTCAGTATCGGCTACATCTGTCTACTTTTTGTGATTGCTTATGTCGGCGATAAATATCGCCACAAAATCTCTCACAAACTACAACCTTATATCTACGCATTGACCATGGGTGTTTACTGTACTTCTTGGAGCTTCCTAGGTACTACCGCACAAGCAGCCACCAGCATATTTTCTCACTTGCCTATTTTTATCGGTCCTATTTTACTCTTTGTCTTCGCCTGGCCGTTCATCCAACGCATTATCAAAATCAGCCTTAAGCTCAACGTTACCTCACTCGCCGACTTACTCGCTGCACGCTACGGTAAATCGCAAAAACTGGCGGTCATTGTCACTTTAGTGGCACTGATTGGTACAATGCCTTACATCGCACTGCAACTAAAAGCGATTGTTTATTCTTATCAACAGCTTACTGTATTGCCAGAACTAAACTCTTGGCAAACTGGTTTTGTAGTATCCGTTATACTCGCGGGGTTCACACTCTTCTTTGGCATTCGCTCAGTGGATGTCACTGAGCGTCACCCTGGAGTGATGCTGGCGATCGCTTTTGAATCACTATTAAAGGTGGTCGCATTTTTAGTGCTGGGGTTGTTTGTGGTTTTTGTGGTCTATGACTCTCCGCAAGAACTGTGGAGAGCAGCCCAAGCTGACAACCTGTTAAGCCAGCAAATACAGTTACCTAATATTGCTACCATGCTTGGTTCACTTGTGATTGCTATGGCTGCATTTCTGGCACTGCCTCGACAGTTTCACGTGATGGTGGTTGAACTGCGAAACGCTAATGACTCTAAATTAGCGCGCTTCATCTTTCCTGTTTACATATTAATCTTTGCCATTTGTGCCATTCCTCTGGGCCTAGCCGGACAACTGTTGTTAGGTGACAGCGTTGCCGCCGACGCCTACGTGCTGTTTTTACCCGCTGTTAACGATCAGCTTTGGCTAACGCTACTGGCCTTTTTAGGGGCGATCTCAGCAGCGAGTGCCATGGTCATTATCGCCGCTATCGCACTGAGCACTATGTTATCTAATGAGATTTTCTTTCCTTTGGTGTTTAATCAACAGCGTACTGCTGACGGGGATTTCAGCCGCTTTAAATCGCAACTGTTAAAAGTCAGAAAACTGCTTGCCTGTTTTGTTATACTTTTAGGTTACGGGGTTTTCCTCGTAGCCCCCCCCGATAAACTATCATTTCTAGGGGAAATTGCCTTCGGCGCTGTCGCGCAATTAACACCGGCTCTTATTGCTGCTTTCTACTGGCGATCCAGCAGCTTAACAGGGGTTATCAGCGGTATAAGTGTCGGCTTTAGTCTGTGGTTTTTCCTCAACTTACTTCCGCAATTTGGCCTTTATACCCAGCCTGTCAGCAACTCTTTAGTGCCCACTCATATGCAAGTATCTCTTATCAGCTTACTGGTTAATGTGATCGTCATGTGGTGGGTATCTCAGTTTTCACGCCAGAGCGTGCAAGAGCGGGTGCAAGCCTCTCATTTCCTCGACTGGCAAAATACCGATAACCTTAGCCTGCCGACCAATCGAGAAATAGATGCCAGAGAGTTACAATTACTCGCCTCGCGTTTTGTTGGCAAAGAAAAAGCCAAACTGGGCTTTAAGCAATTCCTCGCCAGCCACGATTCCAAGTACCTAGGCTCCAGACTCTATAATAGCAAACTGATCGAACATACAGAGCATATGATGACCAGTGTGATGGGCTCATCTTCAGCGCGTTTAGTGATCTCCTCAGCCCTACACGGAAAAGAATTAGCACTAGATCAAGTCGCCCAACTAATTGAGGACACGTCCACCCAAGGCACGCAATTCAGCCACAGTATTTTACAGAGTGCGATTGAAAACAGTACTGAGGGCATTTCTATTATTGATCACAAATTGAACTTAGTGGCCTGGAATAAACGTTACATAGAACTGTTTGATTATCCGCCGCAACTTGTTTTTGTCGACTGTCCGATTGAAAATCTGATTCGCTATAATATCGAGCAAGGACGCTGTGGACCGGGAGATATTGAAGAAAAAACTCTCAAGAGACTGCAGTACCTCCAGCAAGGCACAGCTCACAGTTCTGAGCGCAAGCACAATACCGGCCAAGTCATACGTATCCAAGGCAATCCATTGCCGGACGGTGGCTTTGTGATGATTTTTTCTGATATCACCGCTTTTAGACAGGCCGAGCAAGTCCTTAAAGAGGCTAATCAGGATTTAGAGACTCGTGTCCATGAGCGCACCAAGCGCTTAGAGCACACTAACATGGCACTGGAGAAAGAGCGTAAAAAAGCCGTCTTGGCCCATGTTAAGAAAAGCCAGTATTTAAATGCTTGTAGCCACGACTTGATGCAGCCTTTAGAAGCCGCTAGGTTATTCACTAGCGCACTTTCTGCACAGCGCGGTATCAATAATAATCATCAACAACATATTGCCAACATTGAAAACTCTTTGCGGGTAGCCTCAAGTCTACTCAGCGAACTGGGAGATATTGCCAGAATTGAAAGTGGTAATATTCGCGTATCTAAAAAGCCATTTTCAATTGGCGATTTACTGCTCAGCTTAGCGAGCGAATTTAACGTGCACGACGAGAAAGTAGAGATTCAGTTTCGTATCATCCACTGCTCTTTATGGGTCTATTCTGACCCTAATTTACTACGCCGTATCCTGCAAAACTTTATTGCCAATGCTTTTCGCTATGCAAGCCCAGGTAAAGTACTACTCGGAGTGCGCAGGCTGAAACAACAAATATCGATTGAAGTTCTTGATAACGGCCCAGGTATTGCGATAGAAAAACAGCGCATGGTCTTCGAGCAATTTACTCAACTCAAGTCAGACAATGCCAACACCAGCAAAGGACTAGGTTTAGGATTGAACATAGCGCAAAGCTTTGCGCTGCTGCTCGGCCACCCTCTATCTCTGCGGTCAACACCAGCAAAGGGCAGTAATTTCTCTATTGCTGTACCAACCACTGTATCCGAGGAAAAAGAACCAATAAGTGTCGTCAACAAAGCCATCAGTTTGCAGGGCATCACCGTACTTTGCATCGAGAATGACCCCAACTTACTCGAGGCGATGATCGCTTTACTCAATTCTTGGCAATGTCGAGTACTGGCCTGTGATAACAGCCGTCAAGCTTATCAGTATTACGAACAATACAATGATGAAATAGACATCATGCTGATGGACTACCAGCTATCGGAAGCCAAGACAGGTCTGGATTTCATGATAGAGGTGAGTGAAGCATCAAGCTACGGAATACCGGGTATACTGATCACCGCGACAACTGAGCGAGGAGTGCGCAGTAAAACACAAGATGCAGGCTTTAGTTATATGAGAAAGCCAATGAAACCTGCCGCCTTGCGGGCCTTGATAAGCGCGATCCTGACGCAAAAAATGCAGCATGATTACTCGTTACTGGTCGAAAACGAAGAAGAATCTGCTCCTAATTGACCGCTGGCTAGCACTCCCTGAGTGTTATTGGGTCGGTCAAGCAAGCTTTAAATACCTGATAAAAGTAAAGAGAGCCGCCGCCTTACGCCGATTGATTCGCGAAACCTGACACGCAAAAAAGCAGCAGGGTTACTCGTTACTGCTTGAGAACGAAGAGCAACCTACTTCGAGTTGTCCGATGGCTATCACTGCCTGATTGTCATAAGAGCCGATTAAGTGCGATTAACTTGCTAAAAATTGCCGTGGCATGTGCTTTGCCAGACATACGAGATATGCGTAGCAAAACACAACCAGCAGCAGGGTTACTCGTTACTGCTTGAGAACGATGAGGAACCTACTTCGAGTTGTCCGATGGCTATTACTGCCTGAGTGCGATTAAGTACGTTTAACTTTCTAAAAATCGCCGTCGCATGCGCTTTGATGGTCGCCTCAGACAAACTCAGTTGATGAGCTATCTGCTTATTAAGTAAGCCATCGGCAAACATTAATAAAATTTTGTGCTGCTGGGGCGTCAATGTTGTAATGCGCTCTCCAATATCTGATTTATCGGCCACGCGATTCAAGTTTATGTGCTCAGGTAGCCAAGTATTGCCGCGCAGTACTTGCTCAATTGCCTTGATAATTAATTCAACGGAGGTCGATTTCGGTACAAATCCTGCTGCGCCAAATTGCATCGCTTTGATGACCGTATCATCATCTTCATGTGCCGACACAACAACAACGGGTAATTGCGGATACTGGCCGCGAATTTTGATCAGCGTATTAAAGCCGTGAGCACCGGGAATATTTAAATCCAATAACAGTAGTTCAGCGTCACCTTGGTTGGCGAGCACATCACTCAATTGCTCGACCGTTTGCGCTTCTACCCAATCTACTTTGCTCAGTTTAGCTTTCAGCGTTTGCAATAACGCTTGCCGAAATAGCGGGTGATCATCTGCAATGATAATTTTACGAACAGTATTCATGACACTCCTAATAAGCTTGACCAAGTAGTACTGTACATTTTGTTAAGGCACAAAATACACCATTGAAAAGAGGAAACTGCATTTTCAAACTACGACTTAAAAGGTCTTTATTTATTATATTTTTATGTCCCTTATACTAACCTAAATAGCCCTATAGCAACAACTATTGGGCGCTTTACAATCTGCACAAAATATTAGCTCTATTGCGCCCACTCCTCTGCTCTATGTTGATCTTTCCACTTGACGTAGTTGCCTGCTGTATAGCTAAAAAAGTCCATTTCTTTTTGGCTTAACTCACGCACTTGTTTAGCCGGTCGCCCTACATATAAATAACCACTGGCAAGCACTTTTCCCGGGGGCACTAAACTCCCGGCACCAACAACAACTTTAGATTCGACTACAGCGCCATCCATAACCATCGCTCCCATACCGATCAATACTTGGTCACCTACAGTACAACCGTGCAGCATCGCCATGTGCCCTATAGTGACCTCTGAACCAATGATCAACGGCAGACCTTCAGGATTCCCAGCTCCTGCATGGGTAACATGTAAAATGGAGCCATCTTGTACACTGGTGCGCGAACCTATTTCAATACGCTGCACATCCCCGCGAATCACAGCTGTTGGCCACACAGAAACATCATCTGCTAAATTTACCCGTCCTAAAACGACCGCAGATGGATCAACAAATACACGATCCCCAAGTGTTGGTGAATCTCCTTGGTATTCTCTAACATTCATACTAATGCTCACTTTAAGTGCCTCAATTTGTCATTTATTGCTAATCTAGCAGTCAATACTGGTAATAGCAGCAAAAACTACCTGAGAATCAAAATCAAAAACCTTGTGCAGGAGTTGAATTTCATCAATTAAACCCTATTATAATGATCAAATAGACGTCATTGTTAAGCCTTGCGAAACACTTTTTACAACATCATTCAGGTTTAGCTCGTACCCACATAATTCGGAGCGATCCATGTCCAATAGCCCTGCGCAGTTACCTAAGTTCAGTCAGATTGACCCCTCTCAAATTAATGCACAGTTAGATGTTATTATCAGCGACAACTTACAAAACATTGAGACGATTCTCTCCCAAAATACAGACTATACTTGGGACAACTTAGTGGCTCCAATCGATGCGTTAAACGACACACTGGCTAATTTCTGGTCGCCTGTTTCTCACTTAAATTCTGTATGCAACACTGATGAACTGCGTGTGGCTTACAATGAAGCTCAACCTAAGCTCTCAAGCTATTACACTAAGCTCGGTCAAAATCATCAGCTGTACTGCGCTTATAAAAATATCAGCACTACCCGCTTAAGCGTGGCTCAACAAAAAGTGATCGACAATGGAGTACGTGATTTCGAGCTCTCTGGAGTAGCCCTTGAAGATGCAAAAAAGCAGCGCTTTGGTGAAATTAAACTACGTACTTCAGAGCTAAGCACCAAGTTCTCTGAAAACGTTTTAGACTCAACGCAAGCTTGGCAAAAACAAATAAGAGATACTAACGAGCTTGCAGGCATGCCTGAGCTAGCACTTGCAGCGGCGCAGCAAGCTGCTAAAGCAAAAAACTTAGATGGCTATTTGCTCACTTTAGAGTTTCCCTCTTACCAGCCAGTGATGAGCTATTGTGATAATCGCGAATTACGCCGAGAAGTCTATACTGCATTTGCCACTAGGGCTGCTAACACTGCTGATAACAAAGCGTGGGATAACAGCCCAATCATTGAAGAGCTATTAGCACTTCGCTTAGAGTTGGCCAACGTCTTAGATTTCGATAGCTACGCCCACTATTCACTAGCGACCAAAATGGCACAAACGCCGGATGAAGTTTTAGGCTTTCTTAACAAACTGGCTGAACAAAGTGTTGCTACCGCGCGTTCTGAATTCGACACTTTAACGCTGTTCGCCAAAGAAACAGATGATATCGAGCAATTAGAAGCTTGGGATGTCGGCTATTACAGTGAAAAGCTCAAAAAGAAAAAGTACGCCATATCACAAGATCAATTACGCCCATATTTCCCAATGGATAACGTGCTCGAAGGTCTGTTCAACATTACCTCGCGTTTATTCAACTTTGAAATAACAAAAATAGATGACTTTGATAGCTGGCACGAGGATGTTACACACTATCAGCTTAGTCGTGATGGGAAAGTAATTGCCCGCTGTTATCTTGACCCTTTTGCCAGGGCCAACAAACGCGGTGGCGCTTGGATGGATGTCTGTCGCACTCGCATGCGCACACTATCAGGCGAGCTACAGCTACCCACTGCTTATCTTGTCTGTAATTTCAACTCTCCAGTTGGTGATAACCAAGCGCTATTAACCCATGATGAAGTGACGACCCTTTTCCATGAGTTTGGTCACGGTTTACATCACATGATGACGCAAATGGAGGATGCTGAAGTCAGTGGCATCAACGGCGTTCCTTGGGATGCAGTAGAGCTTCCAAGTCAATTTCTTGAGAACTGGTGCTGGCAGCCACAGGCATTAGCGCTCATCTCAGGTCATTATCAAAGTGGTGAAACACTACCATCAGATTTGCTAGACAAGCTGCTTGCCGCCAAGAATTTTCAATCGGCAATGGCCATGGTAAGACAACTGGAATTTTCACTCTTTGATTACCGCTTACATCTTGAGTATCAACCGGGTGAAAGCATTGTACAGCCTATACTGGATCAAATTCGCCAACAAGTGGCGGCGATAACGCCACCTGCATTTAATGCCTTTCAAAATGGTTTCAGCCATATCTTTGCCGGCGGCTATGCCGCTGGGTATTACAGCTATAAATGGGCTGAAGTACTCTCTGCCGACGCATTTTCTCTGTTTGAAGAAAAAGGTATTTTCCATCGCGAAACAGGCTACGCTTTCCTTGAAAACATCTTGCAAAAAGGGGGTAGCGAGGAGCCGGCTAAACTTTTTAAAGACTTTAGAGGCCGCGAGCCAAATATCGACGCGCTATTGCGTCACTGCGGTATCGATAAATGAGCATTGTTAAACGTTTCGTAGCGGGTGCGGTATGCCCGCGCTGTGCGAAAATGGATACGATAAGAGTGTACCGCAACGAGATACGCGAGTACCGAGAATGCGTAAAGTGTGATTACAAAGATGGCCAAAACCTGGATGGCAGTCCGGAACCTGTACGAGAGCTCGCCACGCGTGTTAATCGGGAGCAACCAGTCAACCAAAGCGGCGCTAAAGTTGATACGATCATCGCTCAACCAATAAAATTCGATCCTAATATTAAATAATGTGGGTAACCTGAGATGAGCACTGTGCAGCGCTGCGCTTGGGCACGAGAGAGCGAAATTGAAGCTCTCTATCACGATCAACATTGGGGCATGCCAACAGCTGATGATAAAAAACTGTTCGAGTTTATTATTTTAGAAGCTGCACAGGCTGGGCTTAGCTGGCGTACTGTATTAGAAAAACATGCTGGCTACGTACACTATTATAAAGGTTTTGACGTACAAGCGGTTGCCTGTTTTGATGATGCTTATTTAGAGGCAATGCTACTCGACCCCGCCATTATCCGCCATAAACTAAAAATCATATCCTCTGTTAAGAATGCGCAAGTGTTCATTAAAATCCAACAGGAGTTTGGTTCATTTGCCAAATATCTTTGGGCTTTTGTCGATAACAAACCCATCCAGAACGAAGTGGATGACTACCGCAATACCCCGGTGGAATCCGCTGTTTCCAAAGCTCTTTCTAAGGACTTAAAGAAACGAGGAATGAGTTTTGTCGGACCGACGATAATGTACGCCTATATGCAAGCGGTTGGTATGGTTAACGATCATGAACTCAGTTGTCGCTGCCAGCAACAGTGCTTGGACGCAGGCCTCGCATTTAAACTTTGATGAAACACTTCATAAAACCTGAATCAGTACTATTTATCTCATCCCTACCAATAATCTGATTCACGTTTGTTACTGCTCTTTGAGTAAATCACCTAACTCTATTGCAGATTGACGCAATATTGGCTCAAAAGTTAATAATTCGTTTAAATCTTTTCGGATCACAGGAGCATGGGTGAATAAACAGGCAAATAATTTGCCATCTTGATCTTTAATCGGCACCGAGCATGCCACCATTCCATCGACAAATTCTTCGTTATCAGTGCCTAACTCATTCACCTGAATCTTTAACAGCTCGTGTTCTAGTAACTCGGGCTCCGTCAAAGTATTACGAGCCAGTTTATTTAATGGCAATTTATCTATAATACGGCGTCGTCGGTCAGTCGGCAGAGAGCTTAAATAGAGTTTACCGCTAGCAGTACACCATGGAGGGGTATGACAGCCGACAGGTAAATGAATCCGCAACGGCCAATTTGTTTGCACTCGGTCGTAATAAATCATTTCAGTGCCATCAGGTATCGCAATACCGCAAGTTTCACCAATGGTTTGGGCTAAATTTTTTAGGATGGCCTGACGTAAAGCTTTAAATCGACTACTGTGCAGTACTCCTAGAGCGATACTATGCATTCGGTCACCGGGAACCAGCAAACCACGCATGTTAACTTGCACGTAATTGTTAGCTTCTAGTTGCTGTATTAAACGATGGATACTGGGTTTGGGAATATCAAGTAAGAATGCTAATTCAGCGGGAGACATAGGCCGCTCGGCCCGAGAAACAGCCTCGATAATTTCAAGTACCCGGGTAATAGATGAGCCTTTTTCTCTTCGCTGAGCTGTCATTTTATATCCTGTCATAAATGTCGAGCACATTATAGGTAAGCTGAGTGTATATAGGCAAGCAACATTGAGATCTTAGCCGCCTGGTACTTGAGCTTAGTTCGTCACCTCCTTATTTTATTATGACTATAACTTATAGCAAAACTAGCCGGCCGTCTAAAAACAAAGAAGGCTAGATCTTTTGCTAAGAGAGAAATTAGGCGATACCTTTAATTTTAGTTGTATCGCCACAGCATAGTTAAAAAATAAATTTAAACAAAAACTAAGTGATATAGATTAATTCACGGTTGATATTGAAAACTCTGCCGCTCACGAATCCCAGCTGAAGGCCAGCGTTGAGTTATTGCTTTTCGCTTTGTGTAGAAACGAGCAGCGTCTGGACCGCAGGTGTGTAAATCACCAAATAATGAGCGCTTCCAACCCCCAAAGCTATAATAAGCAACAGGAACAGGTAAAGGTACATTAACTCCAACCACGCCAACTTTAATATTGTCAGAAAAGCATCTAGCTGCTTCACCATCACGAGTAAAAATGCATGTACCATTTCCATATTCATGGTCATCTATTAAATCCATTGCTTCTTGCATTGTAATAACCCGCACTACCTGCAGAATGGGGCCAAAGGTTTTTTCTTTCTAACTCACCCTATCTGGCGTGAAATTGTCGATTAATATACCACCGACAAAAATACCTTGGCCCTAGCCTTTAACTTGAGGCTTTCTATCATAAGCACACACCACTTATCGTTTTTATGCTGCTAACGATGGCGAAAGACAGGTGCGCGCTTAGCGATAAAAGCATGCATACCTTCTTTTTGCCCCTCTGTAGCGAAAGCTGCTTGGAATAAGCGACGCTCATGACGCATGCCCTCAGTAAGGCTCGTTTCAAAAGCGACATTAACCGCTTCTTTAGCCATACGTACGGCAGGATTGTTATAGCCTGCAATGGTATGTGCCGCTTCCAACGCGGTTTGTAACAGCTCTTTACCTGGCACGATTCTAGCCACTAACCCTGCTGCTTTTGCTTCATGCACATCAATTGTCCTACCTGTAAGGACAAGATCCATCGCCAGTGACTTACCAACGGCATTGGCCAAACGCTGCGACCCACCAATTCCCGGCAATATGCCAAGCTTTATTTCCGGTTGCCCAAATTGAGCGTCTTCAGAGGCAATGATAAAATCACACATCAATGCGAGTTCGCAGCCACCACCTAGCGCATAACCACTCACTGCAGCAATGATCGGCTTGCTGATTAAACGCAATTCATCCCAAGGTGCAAAAATATCGTCACAGTAAAACTCGGCGTAGTTAAGGTTTGCCATTTCTTCAATATCAGCCCCGGCGGCAAACGCTCGGGCACTGCCAGTGATTACAATCGCACCAATATTATCGTCGGCGTCAAAGGCCTTTAGGGTATCAACAACTTCTCTGGCAAGCTGCCTACTTAAAGCATTCAGACTTTTAGGGCGATGTAGGGTAATCATACCCACCCGTTCGCGGCGCTCAACGAGTATAGTTTCCATCGGTGTTACAGATTCGGTATTACCCTCAGTGACTAAATTTTCTTGCTCTGTGTCGGCAGGCTTAAGTTTAGCGCTGTTTTTTGTTTTCATTATTCGACTCTCTTTTCTGGGATATCAAGGGTTAAGTTGCAGAAACGCTTACTGCATTCTGAGGCTACAGGGTTGGTTCAGTGGGTGCATATGCACCGTTCTTAGCCATTAATTCTTCTAAGATCGCTTCTCGATGCTCGTTAAGGGCTGGAGACCTGAGTGGTACCTCAGGATCAATTTCGTCTAGTGAACTCATTTTGATTGGATTACCGGCCGTTCTCACTGCTCTTTCGTTTTCACCTTTTACTTTAACAATCATATTTCGCGCTAGAAGCTGTGGGTGGCTGAATAGTTTGTCAATCGTGTTGATAGGTGAGCAGGGAACCCCTGCTTCATTGAGAGCATCAATCCAATGCTGCATGGGCTCGCAGGAAGTTATTGTCTCCACATCTTTGACCAGTTGTTTACGGTTTTGAACGCGTAAATCGTTAGTTAAGAATTGCGGTTCTAAGGCCATTTGGGGCGCACCCAATGCATCCATCATCAATAAGAAGAGGGTGTCATTTCCCGCACAAATCACGAACTTCCCATCCTTTGCAGTAAAAGTTTCAAATGGCGCTAGCGATGGATGATTATCACCAGTTCTGGTTGGAACAACCCCTTCCACGTCATATCTTGCTAGTGCTGTTTCCATCAATGCGGCCTGACAATCTAACATTCCGATATCGACTCGGGTACCTTGAGCATCACGGGTACGACTATAGAGTGCCGACAAAATGCCAATAGCGCCAAAGAGCGCAGCCCCTAAATCACCAAAGCTCGTACCCACACGTGCTGGTTCTTCATCTGGCCAGCCTGTCAGGCTCATCACTCCTCCCATCGCCTGTACCACCATATCGTAGCCCGGTAAGTCACTAAATGGGCCGCTGTGACCAAAACCTGAAATGGATGAATAAATAATATGCGGATGTGTTTTAGCAAGACGCTCAGGTCCGTAACCAAGGCGCTCCATTACACCGGGCCTAAAATTCTCAACCAAAACATCACAACTATCCAACAGACGCTCTAAAAGCTCTCGATCACGTGGTGACTTAATATCAAGTGAAATACTTTCTTTACCGCGATTGAAACACATGAAATACGCTGAATCTTCACCCACAAAAGGACCGAATGCTCTGGTATCATCGCCAGTGCCAAACCTTTCAACTTTGATGACCCTCGCACCAAGATCTGCCAAAACCATAGTGCAGTACGGACCTGCCAGTACTCGAGAGAAATCCAACACAGTAATGCCAGATAAAGGGCCTGGTTTTTCATCTGTTTCACTTATTTGATTCATAATTACTAATCCGCTTGGTTATATTTTACGCCTACCTAATAATGAGACTTAACGTATCGAGATAACAAATTTACCTTATGAACAATAATGAATCAATACGTATCAATATAGACTTTAGTAGGAGAGAGGGGTAATAAGATAAAGAAGCTCAACCTCGTTATTGCTTAACTAATCTTTTGTTCAGCACGGTCTTTATCTTGCTGAACGAGGTGTTTGAAAGGTTTTTTGATATTAAATCGCGCCAGTTTAATTTTGAAATAGAACGAATAGAGACATTCGGTAGCTGGCTCAAGATGCCAGCCATCTTAATTGCAAAGACCGATAGTGGCAGTATCTGATGAGGGTAATAGTTAGACAATAATGTCTAAGGTACCAATGATATTCGCAAAACCACCCACTGTTACTTTGCTAATAGCTGCATTGTTAGAGCTAACAGACGCCGTCATTATCGACGTACACTTCATCGCCCTACCTTGCTCAAAAGTGTAATCGCTGCCTAACGCTGTATGTTCCGTTAAATAACAGGCTAAAGCGCCACAAGCACTGCCAGTGGCAGACTCTTCAGGGATGCCAAACAAGGGGGAAAAATTACGGCAGCTTGCCGTTAATTCGCTCTCAGGCGAACAGAGCTCAAACACATGAAAGCCCACAACCTTATGTTTATTGCAAAACTGTGCGATAACCTCATCGTTCGGCACTATTGTGTCTAAATAGCCATTGGGTACGGGAATAATCACATCGGACAACCCTGTTGAAATAACCTCAATGGGTAACTGACAGCTGGCCAGAATTTTGCTGTCAATACCAAGTACCTTGGCAATCTGTTGATAGCTAAAGCCTGCTAATTTTTGCGGTAATTGCTGTTCCATTACCACCTTACCATTGGCCTCTATATCCACTCTCAGCAGCCCAGCTTTAGTGCGTTGCACATAAGTGCCAGCAGATAGAAGACCTCTTTGGTACAACGTATAAAAAGTCGCTAAGGTGGCATGTCCACAAAAATCAACCTCAGCCGTGGTAGTAAAGAAAGAGACCTCTACATCAGCGACCTCATCACTGGCAACAAAAGCCGTTTCAGAATAACCAACAGCTTGCGCAATTTTTAATTTTTGTGCCGCTGATAATTTATCAGCATTTAAAACCACCCCGGCAGGATTTCCTCCAGCTCCACCTGTTGTAAATGAGTTTACTAATATTACTTCGATATCAACCACTTATTTTTTGTCCCAGTTCATCAACGGCTGAAGTTAAGTTTAAAAAATAGTTATATGCCGCTGGTCTTTACATAAGTTAATGATTCATACAATGCTTGCGCGCTGGGATGTAACGACATATGGAACAAGTTTCATCACAGGTAACCAGCTAGCTTTCTTTATAAACAAAAGTACTTTTCGTGGGGCTCACTTGTTCGCTGTTAGTTATCTGCTTACCATTCAACACTGTTCCACCCTATTACTATTCGGCCAATAATGATGCCTGCAAAACCTATAATAATATTAACTAAGCCTGATGCTAAATAGGCAATCCCCGCCTGACCATGATCAATGCTTAAACCATAATACTCATAAACTAGAGCAACACTTTCATATCCATATACCGATATAAGTAACGCTGCGACGACATAGACACAACTAAACCAATTTTTCGCAGATTTACCCTGCTGCAGATTCTGTACTACTTTTCTTCTAAAGTGATAAATCACCAATATAAGAAGAACTACATTAAAAATAAAACTCAAAGAGTAAGACAATCCAGGTTTCTCCCAGTACAAATAACAGCTAAATAGCCACAAAACTTCTGCGTTTGAACAAACAAAAAATTGCATCAAACATTCATTAATTTTAGTTTATTAAGCGATATTAACATTAACTTTCAAAGCTTAACGAGCTTAAATTGAAGAATTCACAGGTTGAAATACGTCATTTTCCCGCATAACCACTATAACACTGACCAAGTCAGTTACCTTTGATCGATGCAATCGTTTAGTTTTTTAAATTAAACTACCCATGGATTCTAGCAACAGAGCCGCCGAGTCCTTGCTTTGCCATTGGAGCGATTTACAAAAAGAAGAAGTAGCGTGTCAGTAACGCCAACACCGACCATTATCCCTCTACCGATTAAGCGAATTGCTTATAAAGAAGAACCTTACACATTTTGAGTGCTATAGTTTAACTACCCCCTCCACTCGCCCAGTTGCAAATTGCTACAAATAATTGCAAGCAGGAACCTATGTTAGCTCAATACTGCTTACTCCTAGCGCTTACCCTACTCGCCCATTCGAGCGTGCAAGCAGAAACTCGAAACTTCATGACCCACTTCATCAAACCCTTTTCTTATCAAGAGGATGGTGAGATAAAAGGTTTTGCCGTCGCTGTCGTAAAACAACTGGCCATCAAGCTAAAAGTAGATGTCAGCTTCACTATATATCCTTTTAAACGCGCATTATTGACCGTACAAAAAAAACCTAATCGCGCCTTGTTTATTGTCGCAAGACGACCTGAACGCGAAAATAGCGTTAAATGGGTAGGTCCTTTGATCACTAGCAGTGTCTATTTTTATAAACGACGAGGCTCACCCTTTATTATTCACACTTTAAAAGATGCGAAGCGAGTAAAACTTATTGGTGTCGGCGCAGGAAATGCAGATCATCGTTATTTAACCGGTTTGGGCTTTACCAATTTATCGCCCACCAACAACCAAAAACAATCACTGCAAATGCTCAACAAGAAACGCATAGATTTGACCCCAATCAGTGAGATAGTCATGCCACAAATGGCCATCGACGCCGGTATCGATCCCAATAAGTTTCAAGCGACAAAGACTAAACTCTACGATTCCACCTTGTATATTGCGTTTTCAATTGATACCAGTGATAGCGAAGTACAGCGATGGCAACTATCTCTTGATCAATTTAAGGCCTCAGGAGAGTACCAAAAGCTCTATCGTTCTTATATTCAAGATGTTCTACCTTGAAATTACGCGAATTTAGTCAATAATTTAAAAGAACGCTGTTAAATAAAAAACGAATGTCATAGACTTTTATAGGTATCTAATTCGCTTCAGTATTTTTGATTATTGACTTTATAGGTAGCACTCGTGGATGTTAAACTTTTTTTGCTAAAGCTCTGCTCTGTCATGCTAACAAGCTCTGTGTGCTACGGATTCAGTGCTACAGTGCAAGTTCAAGACATCAATGGCCAGCCCGCCGCTGATATCGTGGTGTTTTTAACCCCATTAGCAGGCCAACCAAGTACTAAAACCGATCATCAAGTGATTATTAGTCAATCGAAAAAATCATTTTCACCTTATATCAGCGTCACCCAAACTGGCAATCCGCTTATCTTTAGCAATAAAGATGATATTACTCATCATATCTATTCAACTGACAAAGAAGATGCCTTTTCATTTGTGATAAAGCCTGACCAAGAGATAAGGCATACAGCGGCCAGCCAAGCATCCGCGATAGCGATGGGCTGTAATATTCACGACTGGATGAGTGGTCATATCATGGTGTTAGAGACCCCTTATTTCAATAAAACAGACGCTGCAGGCATGACAGTTCTGAACACTGAACAAGCTGGTCAATATCAGTTAACTCTGTGGCACCCACAATTAATCAATGCTAGCAACCGTCAAAGCCAATCGATAACGCTAACTGGGGATAACAAAATCACTGTCAAACTAAGCGCTAAATTAGCGAGGGTCCCAGAGCAAAAGAGTTCTGGAGATTTCGATTTCCTCTCTGATTATTAGGCATAAGATGAAAAGTTTACAAAATAAAATATTTGTTTTTTTTGTGGTACTGCTAGTAATAGTGCAAGCCATTGCGCTATGGACTATTTTATCGGGTAAGCAAAATCAAGAAGAGCTTGAAATAAAAAACCGGCTAGCAACTGCCAATACCATCTTTAATGAGTTATTTAACAGCCGTACCAACTACCTCAAAGCCTTCGCTGAAACTGCCGCTAAAGATTACGGCATTAAACAAGTTTTTAATCAAGACACCCGCTCTCTGGTGGTCGCACTAAATAATTTACGTCAGCGAATCGATGCTGATATGGCCATGACCATCGATACTCATGGTCTAATCAACAGTCAACTTGTCACTCGTCTACAAAATGGCAAGCAAAAAGTACGCAAAGGCAGCCAGAGCGAAGCGCGCTTCCAATACCCCCATTGGCTGAACCCACAAAGCCCACCGACAGAGTTGTATAAAGTCGATAACAACCTTTACCAACTGAGTTTATCGCCTATTACTGTCGGCTCTAAGCTACTTGGTTGGGTAGGTTTTGGCTATCAAATAGATAATCGGTTGGCGATGCGCTATCAAAAGCTCTCTGGCCTTGAAACCAGTTTCATTTTACAAGTACATAAAGAAAATCAATGGCAGTTAGTGGCATCCTCTAACCAGCAAACTGAACTGGCATTTGTCTGGGATATCATTGAGGGTAAGTACCCCCAACAGTATATCTCCCAGTCACAAATCCTTTCTACCTATGACGATTTTAAGTTTGGCGTAGCCATGTATAGTTTACGCGCTGACTTAGTCGCGGTCTTGCAGCAACAGTGGTGGCAGTTGGTCTCACTAATTGTCATTACTCTATTACTCTCGCTAGCGGGTGCTTATGCCATCGCCGCTTCAATCACTAAACCTATAAAATTATTAGTAAAACAAACCAAGCAGCTAGCCAGTGGAGAATACCAAAAAGTACAACTGCCAAACGATCAGAGTGAACTGGGTCAATTAGCCAATGAGTTCAATACCATGCAAAGCGCGATTATTAGTCGTGAACAAGCACTAGTACACAAAGGCAACCACCATTCTCTTACCGATTTACCCAACCGTAATATGCTGCTGACAACACTGTTTGAATTCACACAAGATAAAGATAACTTCGTGGTATTTCACTTGAATTTAAGCCGTTTGAAAGATGTGAATGACACTTTAGGCCATGAATTTGGTGACAAAATAATCCTTGAAGCAGGCAGTAGACTGAGCGAAATTAACGTTTTCAATCATGTATTCCACACCGAGTCGGACGAATTTATTTTACTCGCTAAACATGGCCAAGAGTGCATTGTAGAAATGCTTACATCCGCCTTAGAAAGCACTTTCAGCCTGCCATTTATCTATCAGCGATTCAGCTTTCAGCTGCAGGCACGAGTAGGCATTGCAAAGTACCCAGAACACAGCCAAGTACACAGCGAACTACTACAAATGGCAGATACTGCACTGCACTATACCCGTAAAAAAAATCAACTGATCCAAGTTTACAGCTCCTCTTTTGACGTTAACACTATTGAGCGGCTCAATTTAATCAACGATTTTAAACACGCGATAGATCAAAATCATTTAGAGCTGCACTTCCAGCCTAAAATAGATCTGCAAACAAAATTGATCACTCACGTCGAAGCATTAGTGCGCTGGCGTCATCCCACTCTCGGCTTAGTCCCACCTGATGACTTTATTCCTATTGCCGAGCAGACAGGTCAAATTACCGAACTGACACAATGGGTCTTCAAAGCGGCTGTCGCACAACACAAACAGTGGATAACACTGGGTATTGATTTAAACATTGCCATCAACATTTCCGCACAAGATTTACGCGACCCACAGTTCTTCAACTTTATTAGCAAACACACTCGCGATAATCAATTAAACCCCACTAAAATCACCCTTGAAGTTACTGAGAGCGCGGTGGTTGATGATCCGCAATCAGCTATACAATTACTCAATAAGTTCAAAGCGCTAGGTTACTATCTATCTATTGATGATTACGGTACCGGCTACTCTTCCCTGGCGCAATTAAAGAGTCTGCCAGTGCACGAGCTCAAAATAGACAAATCTTTTGTGCAAAAGCTCCAAGAGGACCCTGACGATCGAATTATTGTACGCTCCACCATCGAACTCGCCCACAATATGGGGTTGACGTTGGTCGCAGAAGGTATCGAGGATGAATTTGCGTTAAACTGGCTGTGCGAGCATCACTGCGAAAAAGCCCAAGGCTACTTTATTAGTAGACCAAAACCTGCAGTAGCGTTAACTGACTGGCTGCTGCAACAAAACAATTTTAGAAGAGTACTTAGTGATGAATAGCCTAACGAGCTTACCATCTGCAACTGGGATAGTTTTGCTGTTAGCCTCTACCCTCTCCCATGCTTTAGAGATAACCACGCAGGGGATAGTCGACCTGCGTATCAGCCAAGCGCACACCAGCGATAGTTATTTGGCAGCGGGTCACGGCAAGTTTGCCAATAGTGATGGTACATCGCTGTCGCTGGCTCAGTTAGGCTCTGAGACGACTGTTAGCTTTAACACGCAACTCAGTGGCAAGCTTATCTTCAATGGCTTCTATCAAGGCGACAACAGTACTCTTGGCATCACCGAGGCCTATCTCAAATACAAGAGTTTACCTAACAGTTCAGGTTGGCGGGTCGAATCAAAGAACGGAGTTTATTACCCTAAAATATCCATGGAAAATGACGCCTTTGCCTGGGCGAGCATCAATACTTTAAACCCTTCGATGATTAATACATGGATTGGCGAAGAAATTAGACTGACCGGTAGCGAACTCAAGTTTAGCCACTTGGGGAAACTCTCGGGACAGTCTTTTGATTTTTCGCTCAGTGCCAGCGCATTTGTCAACAACGACCCTTCATCTGCCTTACTCTCTTGGCATGGCTGGACCACCAGTTCCCGACAGAGTATCCAAGGTGATTCGCTCGGCTTTCCTGAACCGGATGCCGCTAAACCTGGAGGAATACTATCAAAACAGGCGAAGCGCTCTCAGCCCTTTGCTGAAATTGATGACGATCTAGGGTTCCTTGTGCAACTTGACATTAACCAGCACGCGCTGGGGAAATTTAATCTCGGCGTTTATGACAACCGTGCCAAGCCCTACGCTGTCACCGATGGTCAATACGGCTGGGGAACCCGCTTTATTTATGGAGGCGCAAAAATAAAGCTCGGCAGTGGCTATCAGCTAACGGCGCAATATCTCAATGGCGACAATTTGATGCAAACACCCGATCGCGTGAATGTGGTTAACAACGCTTACCACAGTGGCTTTGTGATGCTCAGTAAACGTCATAAAAAGCATCGTTTTGCCCTAAGGATAGAAGAATTTCAGGTCACTGATCGGGATAACATTATCGGGGACGATAATAACGAATACGGTAAAGCCTTAACGGTGAACTATAGTTATCGCTACGCTAAGCCTTTGTTCTTCTCCGCTGAGCTCAATATAGTTAAAAGCTCAAGAGCGGCCCGCGCTTATAAAAACTTAGCCGTTAAACAGACTGAACGGCAAATACAGCTAGCCGCTCGCTATTTCTTTTAATGATCGCTATTGGATAACAACAAATCACAATAACTCAAAAACTTCGATTAACCTGTTGAATACCGACAAATAAACTAGCTAACATTAATTAGACACAATCTATTTAGAACACTGTTAAGATCACCAAGCATTGCTTTTATAAAGTCGATAGAACCCCGCCACACTGGTGATTGCTCGCGCAACATAAAGCGATAGCAAAGCTATCCACAGCCCATCGTTTAAATATCCTTGGGTTAAAAACCATACTGGGAAATACACTAGCACCACTGAAACCAGCATCGCGTTCTGCATCAACTTAACTTGCGTGGTTCCAATAAAAACACCATCGAGTAAATAGCTAGTAACTGCCACTAACGGCAGTACCACCAGCCAAGGTAAATACTCTTTAGCGGTTAGTTGCACAGCTTCAATCGAGGTCAATTGCTGAATAAACCAATATCCTCCCCAGTAAAAAAACACGCTAAACAAAGCTGCGACCACTATCGACAAAACAGCTGCCGCTGCCACTAACCGGTAAAACTTGTCGAAGTCTTTAGCGCCAATCGCCTTGCCTGTGAGTGCTTCTAAAGCATGCGCAAAACCGTCCAAGACATGAGATATCAGCATCACAAAACTCATTAACACCGCATTGGCAGCGAGTGTATCGGCACCAAACTTGGCCCCTTGCGCAGTAAAAAAAGCCATCGCCAGCAACAGTAAGACAGTGCGAACAAATAAGTAGCGATTTACTTGAATGATTGGAAGATAGTTTTTAAAGCGTTTAAGCTGACCAACAATAACAGCACCTGGAATATTAACCAGCATCGATCGGCAGTACCAAAGCGCCAAAATCAAACCAAAATATTCAGATATAACAGTCGCATAGGCTAACCCATCAGCCTGCATTGCCAAGACATTAACGGCGATGACATCTAACACAATGTTTAGTAAGTTAGTGCTTACCAACAAAACTAGCAATACTTTAGTGTTTTGATTACCGACAAACCAGCCCAGTAATACATAACTACACAAAACTGCCGGCGCACCCCAAATACGGATGCTGGCGTAAAGCTGTGCTTGAGGCAATACGTCTGCTTGTGGCCCCAACAAATGCAATGCCAGCTCAATAATAGGCTGCTGCAATACAACAATCAGCAACGCGATCAACAGCGCCAAGATTAGTGATTGCGCCAGCACGGTTCTATTTGCAGTGCCATCTTGGGTCCCCACTAGCTGGGCAATTATTCCTGTGGTACCCATACGCAAAAAGCCAAACGACCAATATACAAATGAAAAGATGGTCGTGGCTATTGCCACCGCCGCCAGAAAGCGAGCATCGGGTAAATGTCCAATCACCGCGATATCAACTAATGAGAGTAGCGGTTGCGATATATTGGATAACATCACCGGCCAAGATAACATCCAGATTAAGCTAAATTGACCCGGTTCAGCTTTTACTCTCAAGCTTGGCTCTTTTTTGTCGGGCCCAGATATATCGCTACAAAAATAAGCATTGCCGCCACCACTACCGAAGGTCCAGCCGGGGTATCAAACTGATAGGAGCCGAGCAGGCCTAATACCACAGCAGTACTGCCTAAAACAGCGGCAAGTAGCGCCATCTTCTCCGGTGAGTGACTCAGTGGTCTGGCACTCGCCGCCGGTATAATCAGCAACGATGTGATCAGTAGTACTCCCACTATTTTCATTGCGACCGCGATCACTAGTGCGATCATTAACATTAGCAGTAGCCTCATTTTTGCAACGTTTACCCCTTCTACTTGGGCCAGTTCTTCATTGATGGTCATCGAGATCATCTGCGGCCAAAAATAGTAAAGTAATAACAGCACAAACGCACCGCCCACCCCAATCCAAATCAGATCTTCAGGTAAAATAGCCAGTAAATCACCAAACAAAAATGCCATTAAATCGACACGCGCATCTTCGATAAAGGAAATAGTCACTAAACCCAATGACAGGGAGCTATGTGCCATTATCCCCAACAATGTATCTGTGGCGATAAAATGTTGCTTTTGCATGGCAACGAGCACAACCGCCAATAATAGCGCGCAAATAATAATGGCGATATTGAGATTGATTTCTAGGAATATGCCGATGGCAACACCTAGCAGGGCACTGTGCGCTAGACTATCGCCAAAATAAGACATGCGTCGCCAAACCACAAACGCCCCTAGCGGCCCTGAGACAATGGCCACACCAATGCCACCAACCAGTGCGTAAAGCAAAAAATCATAAAACATATTAGTGGTTGCACTCCAAAGGTTGCTGCTCACCATTCGCAGGTAGTACATCCCCATGTAAATCGTGATTATGATTGTGATGATGCGCGTACAACGCCATAGTTTTAGCACTGGCCGCACCAAACATCTCAATGTATGAAGGATCGTTGGTAATTTTTTCGGGGTGGCCTGAACAACAGATGTGCTGGTTCATGCAGATAACGTGATCAGTGGCTGACATCACTAGATGCAAATCGTGGGAAATCATCAATACCGAGCATCCGCGCGCTTTGCGAATATCGCTAATAAGCTGATATAGCTCTATCTGGCCATTAATGTCGACCCCTTGCACTGGCTCGTCAAGTACCAGCAACTGCGGATTCTTCAACAGTGCTCTAGCCAGTAATACTCGCTGCATCTCACCGCCAGAGAGGCCGTGGATGGAGCTTTCTAGCAAGCCTGCAATATCAACACTAGTCACTGCTTGTTGTATGGCTTGTGCTGAGATGTTGCGAGAGATCTGCAAGAATCGTTTTACGGTCAGCGGGAAAGTACTGTCAATATGTAATTTTTGTGGCACATAACCTATCACCAAATCCGGTTTGCGCCAGACAGTGCCACTGTCCGCTTTAATCAACCCCAACACCGTTTTTACCAAGGTCGTCTTACCCGCACCATTGGGACCAATTAAGGTGGTAATACAATCGCTATGCAAATTGAAACTAACATTTTGCACCACTTTTTTACCTGAGAAGCTGATATTTACTTGCTCAAGTCTAACGATATCACTATTCATGCCTTTGTTTCGCCTGTTCTGGCCCGCTGGCGCCACTGTGGATACCACTGGCACTGCACTGACGACACTTGCCGACTAACTCTAAATGCTCACGCTCTACCACAAAGCCCATTTCTTTACTGAGACCGCCGATGGCATTGGCCAGCACGGGCGATTCCACCTCAACGGCTAACTGACACTGATCACAAATCAAGAAACAACAGCTACACTGGTGCCCAGGATGACTGCAGCCTATAAACGCGTTAAGGGACGAAATCCGATGCACCAAGCCATGTTCTTGCAAGAACTCCAAAGCGCGATATACTGTTGGCGGCGCGGAGTTAAAGCCCGCTTCTTTTATGGCGGGTAATAACTCATAGGCACCTAATGGTTTATGGCTCTGCCAGATAAGCTCTAAAACTAGACGGCGTATTTTCGTAAATCGCTGTGCCCGCTCAACACAAATTTTCTCAGCCTTAGCCAGAGCGCCTTGTATACAACTGCCGTGATCGTGATTTGATTGGAATGTGAATTGCAAAATACCCTCGCTTACCTTGCCGCGGAAAATTAGAAGTGCGATAATTGTTATATTGTAACTTTATATCCATGGTAGTACTAATGAAATTCAGCGCTAAATTCAGCAAACTCATTTCCATCATCAGCCTCGGTAGTGTCCTAGGCCTAAGTCCTACCCTTAATGCGTCAATGTACGCTGAATCCGGTTTTATTTTAACCAGTATCAAACCACTACAATTAATTGCCCAAGACATTACTGAAGGCGTGATTAAAAGCATTGCGCTATTGCCTCCTGGCGCTTCACCGCACGCTTATGCACTGCGCCCTTCAGACGTTAAAAAAATAGTGCAGGCGAAGAATATTTACTGGGTTGGCCCACAATTAGAGTCATTTCTTAAAAAGCCGTTTTCCAAGTACAGCGATAAAAGCTATGCATTAGCTCCCCTTGCTGACGCAGAAGCTATTGTGGATAAACCCCTCGCCAGCGGCGTTTATAGCGATAAACATACAATTGCCGTTGAGGATAAGCTGGCCGAGCCCGATAACCATCAAGATTTAGATAGCCACGATAATGATGATGGTCACGATGGTCACGATGGTCACGCAGTCGAATCCCACCTAGATCACGATCACAACAAACCTATCCATATACATCAATACCAAGGGGCTGACTCGCATATCTGGCTAAGTCCAGACGTTGCGCTACGCATAGCGCAAACTATTAAAGCGCACACTATCACTCTCTATCCCCAGCATACAGCGAGACTAGAACAAAACTATGAGGATTTTGCAGCGGACCTCGAAGCTTTAGATTTACGCTTAAACGCTGAGTTTAGCAGCTTGAAAGGATTAGGCTTTTTAGTTTTTCACGATGCCTATTCGCGTTTTAACGAACACTACCAACTCAACCAAATTGGCGCCTTAACAATTAATCCGGCCAAGCGTCCAGGTGCTAAACATTTATCACAAATCCGCCAGCAAATCGCGCAGAGCAAACCGCTATGCATCTTTAGCGAACCGCAGTTCTCTACTGTCGCTATAAAAACAGTCATTCGCGGAACCGATATTAAAGAGGGCGTGCTAGATCCTTTAGCTACTGAGCACCATGCGAGCAAACAGCGCTACGTCAGCTTTTTAGACGACTTTGCGCAGCGTATAATTCTCTGTCTGGGAAATGCCTAACACGGTCTTAAAGTGCCGCTAAATGGTTATCCCACTGTTGAGCGGGGTTGTTGAGCAACAACTGCTTAGTGGCACTTTTAACATGATACTGATAAACACGCCCTCTACCGCTGCTAATAGTGAATTCACCGGCATTCAAAGTGGCAGCCAAACCGCAGCCATCACGTACTTTGACACTGCCTAAATACGCTTTACTGGCGCGCGACCAAAATAGGATTTTATCGCCTCTTGGCGCGGAGATCGCCATCGTCTGACCGCTTCTATCAAAGCAGGCACTGCCGCAATAATGTTTGAGGGTAAAATACTCGGTTGCCGGAATATCTAGAAAAGAAAGTTCAGTGCCGCGTTTATGTAGTGCCACTAGCGGCACTTGCGCGGTACGTTCACCTTGATATTGCATGGCAATTAATACATCTCCTTCACTGTTGCGCGCTATATGCCTAATACTGAGCAGTGACAAAGCCTGATCTAAGCTCACCTGCTCGGCTATTGTGCTGCTTGAAAGATCAATATAACTGAGATTGGAGCGCATTGAAGATAAATTTAATTTCTCGCGTCCCTTTGTGTGAATGCCGCCATTAGCCACCACTAAATACTGTTCATGTGCACTTAATAACAACTGGTGAGGACCCAGCCCACCACTGGGAAACTGCTTTAAAACTCGGCCATTGTCATAAATATCACGCACCACAATAAGCCCTTCACTGCTGCGGGTAAGATTCTCAGTGGTGTAGAGCCGTTGTCCATCCGCGGATATTTGCATATGCCCACAATAGTGTTGCCCCACAGTGCACTGAAAGTCAGCCACTAATTCGCCACTGTTTATATCCACCACCAATAAATAGTGACCGGGCCTTCTTCCGATGACCAACAACCAAGGCTTATGCGGGTGTTTTAACACTTGATGAGCGCGACTTGGTAGCGCATAGCGCAAGTGCTCAACCCCTAATTGATCAAAAGCCACCAGCGCGTGATTTCCGTCGCTATCTTCACTGGCAGAGGCAAACCAATTAACTGCTCGCTCAGTGCGCGCTGTTGCCACTTGCCCTGTCACAGGCAGCGCGGCGCATAACAGGATACTACTTAAATAATGGGTAAAGTCCCTGCGACGCATTGCTAATCACCATCTCTGCGGTTAAAACCTAAACTAATCTGCAGGGGTTGCATACTCTGGTGCAAACTATCGCTTAAGCGTTTGAGCTGGTCTTGTATATTGACTAATGCATCAAACTGAGCTTGTTGATATTGCATTTTATTAGGTTCAGAGACGTTGCTGAGCGCCTGTATAACTTCTGTAAATTGCCTGTCTATCCTAGTGGCTAAGGGCTGCTCACCGCTCTCCACTAGCAAAGCCTTTAAACTCGCCCCATCAACACCTGAGTACAAATGACGTAAAGCGGTTAAATTTGAGCGAATATTGGCAACAGATTGTCCGCTGCGCCACGACTCACTTTTGCGCCAGCGCATTTTATCTAACTGATCCCCTAAAGGCGCGGCAATTTTTCCATCGCTAATGGCTTCTATCGGCTCAACCAAAGCTTTCAATATATCGGTAGCAGCCTCTTGCGCCGAAATATAGACAGCTTCTTCTGAATAATTCTGATAATTATCCCATTCAGCATCCCACTCACTGACGATCTCCTGAGTATTTTGCGCGACATGTTCGCCAATGGCACTCATCAGTGGACAGTAACCAGAATTAGTCGGTAATTGCAGCAGTATTTTCTGCTCGAATAACATGCGCTCCAACGCCGGGAAACCTTTTACCGCCACGGAGGCACGTGCAAAAAACTCACCGTTATATTCAGTGTGACCCTCTCCTTGCAGCGCTTCTTTTAAAAGGCTATTTAGCTGTCTACCGGCCAAGTTCTTTTTATCGGGCCAATACTGCAGGCTAAAATTACGCATCAATAGGGTCACTGGCCCAAACTGGATATGTTGTATCTTTTGCCAAGCTTGCTGCCCTTGGGTAAAGGCCTGGCGGGCGCGTGTTAACTTATCGCTGGTTTGATCCGCACAGTAATTTTTAATGCTGGTATCTAATTCTACTGAAGACTGTGCCAGAGCCCTATAGTTAGGCACTATGTGTTGGTCAATGACACCTTGGTTAAATGCTTGCCAGCGCTGCTCAGAAGGTGCTTGAGCTAACAAGTTTGTTGTCATTGTCAATGCAAATAACACAGGTATCAGTTTAATAAATTTGTTCATAGTGACTCCAAGAAAATAAGCAACTGTTGACGCTGTGCCTCATTCATATTAACCACCTTATCTCGGCTTGGCTGCGCTTCTCCGCCGTGCCAAAGAATAGCTTCTAATAAAGTGCGCGCCCGAGCGTCGTGTAAGAATTGTGTTTTGCCTGATACCTTTGCGCTCAAACCAATACCCCACAATGGCGCAGTGCGCCATTCAAAGCCATTGGCGTTAAACTCCCCCCGATGATCGGCCAGGCCCTCTCCCATATCGTGCAATAACATATCAGTATAAGGCCAGATTAATTGTCCGGCTTGCTCTTTTGGCGCCGAACTGGCGGTGACAAAAGAAGGTCTATGACAATCGACACAACCACTTTGATAAAACAGTCGCTTGCCGGCTAGCACCGCTTTATTGCCCACATCTTTTCGTTGAGGTACGCCTATGTTGCGCACAAATAATTCTAGAGCACTAAACATTGGCTCAGCCACTTCCACGTTGCCTAAATGTGCTGAGCGTCCATCAGGGGCTGTTATGCAAGATGTTTGAACTCTCGTGCAATCTCCGGCGTAAGACCCTTTTAACAAAGTAGTCGACAAGCCCATGTCATTGGCAAAAGCGGCACTGTTTTGTTGCA
>Ga0209396_1000943_pt1 | contig 33379 bp, 25 predicted proteins | sample GOMGulsemesocosm_6_FD_184638 | JGI IMG/M metagenome (GOLD analysis project Ga0209396, IMG submission 184638) | Methane-oxidizing microbial communities from mesocosms in the Gulf of Mexico - GOM8C Gulf of Mexico (SPAdes) (version 2) | ecosystem: Environmental > Aquatic > Marine > Cold seeps...
CAACGCCACCAGTAGATGTTTCTGTAGGAAAAGATGGCGATTTAAGCTGTTCAAATACAACGGTTACATTAACAGCATCGGCAGTACCACCAGGTGGTGCTTATATATATGAATGGTATGAATTATCGGAACCTAATGATATTATTGGAAGTGCTGCTACATTAGATGTAACTAAACCAGGAAATTATAGAGTTGTAGTTACTGTAATGTTAGGAAATGACTTAAGAGGGTGTTCAGATGAAGCTGATATTATGGTAGATCAGGATGTAGAGCTACCAAATTGTAATGCAGGTGGACCATATCATATCGATTGTAATACAGAAGGAGGAGAGATTACTTTAGATGGTAGTTCTACTACCGAAGGAGTAACATATCAATGGCAAGATTCAGGCAATAATGATATAGCAACGGATGCTAGTGGAGATGCTACTGTATCTGATGCAGGAACGTATACTTTAACAGTAACTAATCCTGAAAACGGATGTATTAAGACTTGTGAGGTTACTGTAACCAAGGATGTAGAGCTACCAAATTGTAATGCAGGCGGACCTTATCATATCGATTGTAACACACCAAATGGGTCATTGACTTTAGATGGTAGTTCCACAACCCAGGGAGCAACGTTCCAATGGCAAGATTCAGGCAATAATGATATAGCAACGGATGCTAGTGGAGATGCTACTGTATCTGATGCAGGAACATATACTTTAATAGTAACAAATCCTGAAAACGGATGTATTAAGACTTGTGAGGTTACTGTAACCAAGGATGTAGAGCTACCAAATTGTAATGCAGGCGGACCTTATCATATCGATTGTAACACACCAAATGGGTCATTGACTTTAGAAGGAAGCTCAACAACATCAGGCGCAACATTTCAATGGAAAGATTCAGAGGATAATGATATAGCAACGGATGCTAGTGGAGATGCTACTGTATCTGATGCAGGAACGTATACTTTAACAGTAACTAATCCTGAAAACGGATGTACTAAGACTTGTGATGTTACCGTAACTAAGGATGTAGAGTTACCAGATTGTAATGCTAGTTGTGGTGATGTATTAACCTGTGAAGTAACAAGTGTTACTTTAGAAGGAAGCTCAACAACATCAGGCGCAACATTTCAATGGAAAGATTCAGAGGATAATGATATAGCAACGGATGCTAGTGGAGATGCTACTGTATCTGATGCAGGAACGTATACTTTAACAGTAACTAATCCTGAAAACGGATGTACTAAGACTTGTGATGTTACCGTAACTAAGGATGTAGAGTTACCAGATTGTAATGCTAGTTGTGGTGATGTATTAACCTGTGAAGTAACAAGTGTTACTTTAGAAGGAAGCTCAACAACATCAGGCGCAACATTTCAATGGAAAGATTCAGAGGATAATGATATAGCAACAGATGCTAGTGGAGATGCTACTGTATCTGATGCAGGAACGTATACTTTAACAGTAACTAATCCTGAAAACGGATGTACTAAGACTTGTGATGTTACCGTAACTAAGGATGTAGAGTTACCAGATTGTAATGCTAGTTGTGGTGATGTATTAACCTGTGAAGTAACAAGTGTTACTTTAGAAGGAAGCTCAACAACATCAGGCGCAACATTTCAATGGAAAGATTCAGAGGATAATGATATAGCAACAGATGCTAGTGGAGATGCTACTGTATCTGATGCAGGAACATATACTTTAACAGTAACGAACCCAGCAAATGGATGTGAGTCAAGTTGTTCAACAACGGTTGATGAAGATGCTACACCACCAATATTAGAATGTTCAAGTACTCCAGTTTCTTGTTTTGATGAAAACAACGGATCAGTAAGTGACGGAACAGTAAGTGTAGTTGCTTCAGGAGGAACATCTCCTTACCAATACGACTGGGAAAATACAGCTAATCCAGGAGTAAGTATTGGAACAGGTACGAGTGTGCCTGATCTGACGGCAGGAGTGTACATGGTAACAGTAACTGGAGCTAATGGTTGTGAAGAAACTTGTCAAACGACAATCACTCAGCCAGAATCAGCATTAAGAAGTTCAACGGTAGTAACGGATGTTAGTTGTAATAGTTTAAAAGATGGAGCAATTGATTTAACAGTAAAAGGAGGTACACCATTCGTAAATGATAAAGGAATAAAATTCTATAAATATTTATGGAGTAATGGGGAAACAACTCAAGATATTAGTAATTTATCTGCAGGAGATTATACTGTTAGAGTTACAGATGCGAGAAATTGTGTTATTAGAGATGAAGCTAGGGTAGAGGAGCCAAATACGCTTATATGTAATGATATTGTTACTGGTTTTGATGAAATCCCATTTTGCGGTGAGAATATTTCAAATACATTGCAAGCTTCAGCTTCTGGAGGTACTGGAAATTATAGTTATAGTTGGTCAATTAATGCAACTGCTATAAGTAATGGATGGTCTATTAATGGAAGTGGTATGCAACAAACTGTTAGTTTTATTCCAGGAGCAGGGCAAGCCACATTTACAGCTTTAATTACAGATGAAAATCAATGTCCTATTCCATGTGAAATTATAGTTCAACCATGTCCAATGGATGAAATCTTCTGTAGTTATACTCAAGGATTCTACGGTAATCCAGGAGGATTAGCATGTATTCCTGAAAACCAACAAGTAAATGCCAAATATATAATGCTAGGAGCATTAAATGCTTCTGGAGGAAAATTTGATTTCGGAGATAAGACTTCCGGTAAATATTTTAGTTTATTTTTAGGAGATGTACAAAATGACAATATATTTAAAATGTTACCAGGAGGTGGTCCTTCAAATAAATTACAAGGATATGCAACGTATGACATACCAGATACTTGGGGTAATGTCCCTTTAGTAAGAAAAGCGCCGAGAACAGGTAAAATTAAAAATAACCTGTTAAGTCAAACCATGACCATGTACTTTAACTTGTATGCAGACGGATCATTAGGCAATCATCAGTTAAAAGAAACTTTCTATACAGCAGCTACTGTAGAATGTGGTTCGGATGTACCTAATTTAGGTGATGTTCAAATGTTTAATATGCCTGGAAATGTAATGTCATATCTTGATGCGAACAATTCAAATACAGTTCAAGGCTTATTTGATTTAGCCAATAGAGCCTTAGGAGGTCATGACATAGGAAACTTATCCTATTCAAATATTACTGAGGCCGTAGATGTAATAAATAATGCATTTGACGAATGTAGAGTGTTAGTTTCTGAAACTGTTTATGATGAAGTTGTTGCAGGATTGACGGATGATATACCAATATTTACGATTTACCCTGTACCTTTTGTAGATACAGTAAAAATTAAATATGAAATTGATAGTGATTCAGGAGCTAGCATTCAAGTGTTTGATATATTAGGTAGATTAGTGAAGTCTGTAACGGATGATGAAGTTTATTATCATAAAGTTACCGAGTTACATTTAAATTATAGAACTTTTGCGAATCAAGTATACTTTGTAAAAGTAAGTACTGGAGATAAGAGTACTATAAAAAAAATTATATCAGTACGTTAGTTGATATTAGTATATTATTAATTTCAAAAGCTGCCATTTTTTTTGGCAGCTTTTTTGTTATACTATTTGTTGTTGAGTTTTTTGTATAAATAAGATGAGGATTTTTTTCTTTAAATGAATTATAAAATTAAAGTATAGTAGTGATTACGGTTTCATTTTAGAATGAAATAGAAAGGAAAAAGAAACGTTTTATATGTGAAAAACTTAATTAAAAATAGTATTAAACTAAATAGTATTAAATTGCGTTATTAAAAAGTTAATTAAAAACCACTATGCAAAAAACAATCCTACTTATAGCTGTATTTTTTATGGCAAATGTTTTCGGACAAAACATAAATGCTTTTGATGAAAACGGAGAACGTCACGGGAAATGGAGAAAGTATTATGAAGGAACAAAAAACCTTCGATATCAAGGGCAGTTTAATCACGGTAAAGAAGCAGGCGTGTTTGAATTTTATCATAAGGAACCAAAGGGAAAGCACCCATCATGTATAAAAGAGTATACTGCAGGCTCTGATATTGTATTAGTAAGATATTATACTTCAAGAGGAGTGTTTCTGTCTGAAGGAAAAATGAAAGGTAAAAAACGTATTGGGAAGTGGTCATCGTATGAAAGAAATACGGGTGTTTTAATAGAAAATGAACAATATGAAAACGGTGAGTTGAACGGAGTAAAAACATCCTATTATGAGGATGGAAAAGTGTTACAAACTCAGGAGTTTAAAAATAATGTATTACATGGGAAGAAATTATTATATGCACCAAATGGAAAATTAACAAGTCAGTATTTATTTGTTAATGGAAAAACAAATGGTCCATTTGTAGAGTATGATAAATCTGGCGAAAAATCATTAACAGGGAAATATAAAATGGATAAACCACAAGGGGTTTGGAAGTATTATGAAAATGGGAAGTTAGTAAAAGAGAAAGATTATACCCTATCTAACAATCCTGCTAAAAAGAAGAAAAAGTAATAAAATAAAGGTGTAAATAGCGAACAATATTAAAAAGCCTTTAGGGGCTTTTTTTATTCGTAACTTTGCACTTTCAAAAAAAGTTGTCATAAAAAATGAAATAAACGTATTAAGTATGTTTTCCTTTATGGAAAGATTAAAAGAGAGTTTCATTTGACGGTTAAAAAAAATAGTAAATACACGTGAAAAGAGTAATAGTTGGTTTGTCAGGAGGAGTTGATTCAAGCGTTACAGCATATTTGTTAAAAGAGCAAGGGTATGAGGTAATTGGATTGTTTATGAAAAATTGGCATGATGATACAGTAACAATATCTAATGAATGTCCATGGTTGGATGACAGCAATGATGCAATGTTAGTTGCTGAAAAATTAGGAATCCCATTTCAAACGGTAGATTTGTCTGCGGAATATAAAGATCGTATTGTTGATTATATGTTTAAAGAGTACGAAATTGGGCGAACTCCTAATCCTGATGTATTGTGTAACAGAGAGATAAAGTTTGATGTGTTTTTAAAAATAGCTTTGGACTTAGGGGCTGATTATGTTGCAACAGGGCATTATTGTAGAAAAGGAGTAATAAAAGAAAACGATAAAGAAATTTATCAGTTAAAGGCAGGTATTGATGGAAACAAAGATCAATCCTATTTTTTATGTCAATTATCTCAAGAGCAACTGTCAAAAGCTATGTTTCCAATAGGGGATTTGACTAAGCCAGAAGTTAGAAAAATAGCTGCAGAGCAAGATTTAGTAACGGCTGATAAAAAAGATTCTCAAGGGCTCTGCTTTATTGGAAAAGTACGATTGCCTGATTTTTTACAACAAAAGTTAGCTCCCAAAGAAGGAGTGATTATTGAAGTACCGGTTAACAATCCAATGTATAATATAGCAGCACCTATTTTTTCGAATAAAGAAGAAGAAATATCTTTTTTAGCTAAGAAATATGAATATAATGCCAATGATGGGAAAATAGTAGGGAAACATCAGGGAGCACATTATTTTACCAAAGGACAACGTAAAGGATTAGCTGTAGGAGGCACTCCAGAACCTTTGTTTGTTATTGATACTGATGTGCAAAAGAATATTATTTACACAGGTCAAGGAAGTACACATCCAGGTTTATTCAGAAGTGCGCTATTTATTGCAAATGATGAAGTTCATTGGGTTAGAGAAGATATGCGTTTAGAAAATGGAGCCTCATTAGCAATTAAAGCTCGAATTCGATACCGTCAACCCTTACAAAATGCAATGTTATATAAGCATGAAAACGGGTTGTATGTCCATTTTGAAACACCTCAAAGTGCAATAACAGAGGGACAATTTACTGCATTTTACATCGAAGACGAATTGGTAGGTTCAGGAGTTATTTCGTAACTTGCTGAAAATGCCCCGAAAATTATGGTTATGAACAGACTATTACTATTTATCTTTTTTATAAGTATCAATCTTTCTTATACTCAAGAACATGCTTGGGTTTTTCTTGGCGGTAAGGATAATGTAGCTACTTATATAGCTAATCCATTAACAATGCTTTCTCAAAAAGCGTTGGATAGAAGGGCAAATCAAGGGATTTCTCTTAATTTTTCTGACGTGCCTATAACACCAAGTTATATAACGGATATCTCCAATGCAACAGGGATAACATATGTAGGAGCTTCTAAATGGTTAAATGCAATTCACGTTATAGGATCGCAAGCAAATATCAATGCTTTGCCAGCTGCATATACGTATATTGATTATATAGAGTTTGCTGACGATTCATTGAATCCGGGAAGCAGGGTTTCAAATGAAAATTCAACACGATCACCTGTAAATAAATTTCCAGCGGATAACGCATTACGCATTGTTTATGATTATGGTCAAGCCCAATATCAGATAGAAATGTTCAAGGCTCATAAATTGCATGAGCTGGATTTTACGGGAGCAGGAATGACAATAGCTGTTATTGATGCTGGTTTTCCAAATGTAGATACGAATGCTGGATTTGATAAAATTAGAAATAACGGACAGATCTTAGGAGGGTATGACTTTGTAAATGATTCCGCTAACTTTTATACGGGTAATTCACACGGTTCAAATGTGTTGTCATTTATAGCAGGGTATTATGATGGAGCAACTAAGTATATTGGATCAGCACCAGAGGCAAGTTTTTATCTTTATATCTCGGAAGATGCAATACCGGAAACTCCAGCTGAAGAAACCTACTGGGTAATGGCAGCTGAACAAGCTGATTATGTAGGAGTAGATATTATTAACACTTCATTAGGGTATTCGTCATTTGATGAATCAAAATATGATTATGATTATACTACTGATTTAGATGGGGATAGGTCATTTATAACTAGAGGAGCTGAACTAGCTTTTAGTAAAGGAATGATTGTTGTTAATGCAGCAGGGAATGAAGGAAATAATGTGGCATGGGATAGAAGAATATCGGTGCCTGCTGATGGACCGAATGTATTAACAATTGGAGCTGTAAACGCTACTGGAACCTATGCTTCTTTTAGTTCTAGAGGACCTACTTCAGACAATAGACTTAAACCTGATGTATGTGTTCAGGGACAAGGAGCTTCGTATATCAATACCTCTGGAACTGTAACTGCAGGAAACGGGACATCGTACTCGTCACCATTATTAACAGGTGGGGTAGCTTGTTTATGGCAAGCTTTACCCGGGAAAACGAATGCAGAAATTGTACAGTATGTTAAAGAGTCATCATCCATATATGCAACTCCTAATTATACTTTAGGCTATGGTATTCCTAACTTAGAATTGGCTCGATCATTATCAGTGAATACATTTGCATCGGACGAATTTTTTTCCATTTTCCCTAATCCAGCAACAAACTATGTAAAAGTTACTTTGCCAAAAAACAGTGGTCATACAACAGTTACTATTTTTAATGTTTTAGGAAAAAAAATTGATTCACAAGAGGTAAATTCAATTACAGATAAAATAAAAATAGCCCATTTAAATAGTGGTGTTTATTTGTTGAAATTTGATAATGGAAATTTCAATCAAACATTGAAACTGATAAAAGAATAATTATAACAACAACTTATTATTAGATCCTTTCTGTATATTTCAGAAAGGTTTTTTATTGATTTATGGAAAATAAAATATGTAAACTTTTCAATATTGAGCATCCAATTGTTCAAGCAGGAATGATATGGAACTCTGGTTGGAAATTGGCCTCAGCAGTTAGTAATTCAGGAGGATTAGGATTAATAGGAGCAGGATCAATGTACCCTGATGTGTTAAGAAAACACATACAAAAGTGTAAAAAGGCAACTTCAAATCCTTTTGGCGTTAATGTGCCAATGCTTTATCCTAATATAACTGAAATTATGGATATTATCATTGAAGAAGGAGTCCCGATAGTATTCACTTCAGCAGGAAACCCTAAAACGTGGACCTCATGGTTGAAGGAACGAGGAATTATTGTGGTTCATGTAGTAAGTAATGTGAAGTTTGCATTAAAGGCAGAAGCCGCAGGAGTAGATGCAATAGTAGCGGAGGGTTTTGAAGCAGGAGGACATAATGGTAGAGATGAAACTACAACGCTAACGTTAATTCCCATGGTAAATGAAGCGATAGAAATACCTTTGATAGCAGCTGGTGGAATAGCTACCGGAAGAGCAATGTTGGCAACGATGATTTTAGGTGCCGATGGAGTACAAGTAGGAAGTAGGTTTGTAGCTAGTGAAGAATCTTCAGCACACCAAAGTTTTAAAGATGTAGTGGTTAACACACAAGATGGAGACACACAGCTTACTTTAAAAGAATTAGCTCCTGTTAGATTGGTGAAAAATAAATTTTATAATGATTTACAAGAACTTTATAAAACTAACCCAAACGTTGATCAACTTAAAGAATTACTAGGAAGAGCAAGAGCTAAGAAAGGAATGTTTGAAGGTGATTTAGAAGAAGGTGAATTGGAGATTGGGCAAGTTGCCGGTTTAATACATGATATAAAACCTGCCGCAGAAATAATAAAAGAAATCCTTTTTGAATTTAAAGAAGCTCAGAAAGAGTCAATAAATTATTAAACACTAAAAAAGGCTAATGAATTTCATTAGCCTTTTTTAGTGTTTAATAATAACAGAAAACTACCAATCATCACTTTTGGTAGGATCATTTTGTTCCGCAGTAATTTTTTTTGTTAAGGCATCTATTATTTTTAATAATTCTTTATGTGTTTCTTTTTTTAAGACAGTCCATCCACGCATAGAGATGCTTTTAAAAGTACAATCAGGTTCGGCATCTTCTAAAGCACCAGCATCTTCAGGATCTCCAGTATGTGTGAAGTTTGTAAATATATATCTATATTTTCCTTCTTTTGCTCCAAATTGAAATTTAAAGGCAACATCTCCACTTGATTTTTCTGCACTTTTAGATACAGGATATTCTACTTTACATGACCCTTTGTACGTTATTTTTGTCCCCGCTTGGTCTTCCTCAATCGTAAAATTTTGTTTCCCTCCCCATTCTTTAGCAATATCATATAATTGTTGTGCGGTAAGTCCCTTGGCATCAACAGTTTTCATGAATGTTATTTTTCCTGACTTTGCATTTACAGGTAAATCTTGGGCGTTACTAGAAAAAATAGTGACGAATAAAGATAATGTAAGTAGTATTTTAGACATATGATTAAATTTTAAGTTGCCGTGAATATACAAACAAAATATAAATCATAATAATCCGTTTAGGTATTGATTATTTGTTCAGTTTAAAAACACTATTTTTACTTCACAATAAAACATAATTAATTGATAGAAATTAGAAGATATGAATCCAAAGATACCCGTCTTTGGAATGAATTTATAGCATCTGCAAAAAATGCAACTTTTTTGTTTAACCGAAATTTTATGGACTATCATAAAGAGCGTTTTGACGATTATTCATTATTATGCTTTAAAGAAGGTAAACTTGTAGCTGTTTTACCTGCAAATTATAAAGAAGGAAAACTTTATTCACATCAAGGGTTAACCTATGGAGGGCTTATAATTCAGTCAAAAACGAAGTTTGAAGATTATGTGCTTATTTTTGAAAAAACACTTAAATACCTAACTAAAAATAAAGTTGAATACTTGTTTTTAAAGGAATTACCAGCAATTTACACCTCTAACCCAAGTGGTGAATTTGAATATATTCAGTTTTTATTAGAAGCATCAATTATTAGGGTTGATGTTTCTTCAACGATAAAGAATAGTAATATTATACCTTTTTCAAGTAGTAGAAAAGAAGGATGCAAAAGAGCTTTGAAACGAGGGTTGAAAATTATTGAAGAAGATGAAATGGGTGCTTTTTGGAATGAAATATTAATTCCGAATTTGAAAGAAAAACACAATACATCTCCTGTACATAGTCTAGATGAAATCACACAACTAAAGCAAAGTTTTTCAAAAAACATCAGACAATTTAATGTGTATGATAGGGATAAATTGGTAGCTGGAACTACTATTTTTGAAACTGATAAAGTGGCACATACACAATATATTTCAGGGAATGAGGATAAAAGTATATTAGGAAGTTTAGATTTTTTACATCATTATTTAATATCAGAAGTTTTTAAGGATAAGACATTTTTTGATTTTGGAATTTCTACGGAAAACCAAGGGAAATCAGTAAATAAAGGGTTATTATTCTGGAAAGAAGGTTTTGGAGCAAGGGCGACTACCTATAAAACCTATAAAATTGAAACAAAGAATTATAAAAATTTATCGAAAGTATTTATATGATTAAATTTTTAGATGTACAGCAAATAAATGCTCGATTTGAAGTAGCGTTTAAAAAATCGTTTTCAGATTTTTTAAATGTTGGCCATTGTATTTTAGGAGAAAAAGTAGTTCAATTTGAAACGGAATTTGCAAGGTACTGTGGAACGAAACATTGTATAGGTGTAGCTAGCGGTTTGGATGCAATAACATTATTGTGTAACGGATACATTCAATTAGGAAAGTTAAAATTAGGCGATGAGGTTATGGTACCTGCAAATACATATATAGCTTCAATTTTAGGAGTTATTAATGCTGGATTAACCCCCGTTTTTATTGAGCCAACTCATGATAGTTTTAATATTTCTTCAGAAAATATAGAAAAACAAATTACAGCTAAAACAAAAATGATTTTAGCCGTCCATTTGTATGGTGAATTAGCCGGTATGAAGACAATTAATATGTTGGCTAAAAAGTACGGTTTAATAGTTATAGAAGATGCCGCTCAGGCTCATGGTGCTGTAGAAAAGGGTAATTTAAAAGCTGGTAGCCTTTCCAGTGCAGGAGCGTTTAGCTTTTACCCAAGTAAAAATTTAGGGGCGTTAGGAGACGGAGGAGCAATTACAACAAACGACTCGGAACTGTTTGAAGTAATTATGAAACTTAGAAATTATGGTACTTCTGAAAAGTATAAGAATGATATAAAAGGAGTGAACTCTAGATTAGATGAATTGCAAGCAGCTTTTTTATCTATAAAACTAAAGCAGTTAGATGCTGATAATGATAACAGAAGAGCAATAGCAAACTATTATATTAAGTATATAAATAATGATAAAATTTGTCTGCCAAAATATAACGGATCTATGGGACATGTATTTCATGTGTTTGTGATTCGCTGTAAAAAGAGGGGTGAATTGCAAGAATATTTATTAAGCAATGGGATTCAAACGGTTATTCATTACCCAATTCCGCCACATAAGCAAAAAGCACTACATGAATATGCCTATTTAAAATTACCAATTACGGAGCAGATACATGACGAAGTATTAAGTTTGCCTATTAGCCCTATTCAAACAAGTGCTGATACACAAAAAATAGTTTCCATTTTAAATCAGTTTTAATTGAGGTTACCAGCTTTTATAAAAGACAACTTGTTGTTAAAAATTACGTCTTTAAATTCCGGATCTATTGGAATTAGAACAATCTTGGGTTTAATCTCTCAACGTATTGTTGCTGAAAAATTAGGGCCTGCTGGAGTAGCTTTTATCGGTGATTTAAGGAATATAATTCCAATGATTCAATCCTTTTCAACATTAGGGATGTTTAACGGAATTGTAAAATATGTAGCCGAATACAAGGAAAACAAAGAGGAACTCTTAAAATTGTTTTCCACTACTTTTGTATACCTGTTTTTCACGAGTATTATTTCTTTTTGTGTTTTGTTTTTTGGAGCAACCTATTGGAGTGAATTCTTGTTTCCAGTGGGGGATGATTTTAGTTTTATATTTAAAGTTTTGGCTATTGCGGTTCCTTTTATTGCAATGAACAGAATTGTTAACGGTATAATTAATGGTTTGTCTGCCTATAAATATTTTGTAAAAATAGAGCTAATAAGCTATTGTTTAGGAGTTGTATTATTAATAGGATTACTGTATTATAAACACTTAAACGGGGTTTTGTTTGCAATAGCCATATTGCCAATTATCCAATTTATCGTAATATTTTATTTCTTTTCAAAAACATTAAAAGAGTATTTAAATTATAAAAATTTATCATTCAAAATCCCTTATAAAAATAAATTATTTGGTTTTACAATAATGTCATTTGTAGCAACATTACTTGGTAATTTTGTAGAGATTGATTTGCGCGGTCATTTGAAAAATCAAATTAATGAAGTAGATGCTGGGTATTGGACAGCAATGACAAATTTATCACGACAATATTTAATATTTTCCTCTGCAATTTTTACTTTATATGTAATTCCTAAGTTTTCAAAAATAAAAACAAGTACAGAGTTTAGGAAAGAAGTAGTAGTTATATATAAAACGCTATTGCCTTTATTTGCTGTTGGGATGATACTAATTTATGTTTTAAAAGATTGGGTGATAGGTATTACTCACGGAGATGATTTTTTAGCGATGGGAGCACTGTTTAAATGGCAATTATTAGGTGATTTTATTAAAATTGCATCAATTATTATAGCACATCAATTTTTGGCAAAAAAAATGGTAAAACAGTTTATAGTTACAGAGTTAATTTCGTTAGTGGTCTTCTATAGTTTATCTACTTATTTAATAAAATCATTAGGAGCAGAAGGGATAGTGTTAGCTCATTTTATTCGTTATATTATATATTTCGTTATTGTTTTAATTGTACTTAGAAAGCATATTTTTGGAGAGAATTATTTTGAAAAAAACTAGGAACTCCATTTATCTAAATATTTTTGAGCGGATTTTATATAATTATGTTCTCGTTCAATAAAAGCTCTTGCATTTTTAGAAATCACCTTTATTTGAAGAGGGTTTAAGATCAGCCATTCAAGTTTTTTTGCGATTTCATTAGCATTAGGGAGTGCGTTAATTGCAACAGTGTCTTCTTTTAAATTGTAATAAGTTAACCATTCTTGTTCTGCGCCAGTAAAAACTACCTTTCCTTTGGCCATTGCTTCTAATGCATTGTAGCCTTGATCGTAAGCATATACTTGGTCAAGAAGTATGTGAGCTTTGTTGTAAGCATTAATATATGTTGCGTATGGAATACTTCTTGTTGTAATTATTTCAATTTTATCAGCGTGTTTCTTAGAAAGTATATCAAGTGCTTCTTCAAAAATATCATTCCCCTTTTTATAATAATTATAATTATTAATCCCATGAAATATAATTACTTTATCCTTGATTTGTGGCAAATCATAATTAAATTCATCATAAATAATGCAGTTAGGAACCAAGCCTAAGTGTTTTGGATGATTAATCATTGGTATATGATAATCTAAGTCAGAAGTAATAACACCATTAATATTTTTATACACATAATCGTTCAGTCTTATATATGGTTTAGTGATGAATTTTAATGCAGGTTTAAAATATTCCTTTGAAACTTTATTTTCAAATAGTGGCGTTAAAATTGAATATCGAAACTTTTTAGAATATGCGTATTGTACACTATAATAATCAGTTCCTGCAGATAATAAAAATAGTTTGTGGTTTTGTTTTTTTAATAATGCAACTATTTTTCTCTCAATGAAAGGATATGTATTAAATGAAGTGATATTGATAAGTTGTACGATATCAAATTTATTTAATTTTTTCAAAGTTGTATATGCCCTTATACCAATCTCTATTTTTTCAATATTGATAATGTGAAATTTTCTTAATAGTCTAAATAGGATATTTAAAATAAAATATTTTTTAAAAAAAAGTGCTTTTATACAAAAATCAGAAGGATAATTTTTAAAATCATCCCCACAAGAAACAAGGGTTACATTGTGGTTTAATTTTGATAATCCTTTTTTAAGAGAGTTGTGTAATCTACTATATTCGCCAACTAATAAAATTTTCATAAAAAGATACATTGTTATACCAAGTTGATTTTAATGAAATATTAGAATGTTAAATTGGTATTGTTTCTATGTGATGATTTCAAAAATAAACTTTTATATACTAATGAGCTTAAAAAGCAATCAATAAAGTTGCTTAATTCAGAAGCTAAATAATGAGAGTTAAAAACAAACCGAGGCAGGCGTTAGCAATTATGGGTTATTGATTTAATTAAAATTTTCTGCATGGTGTGTTATTAGCAACAAAAACTAAGGGTTTAAAGAACGAGTTTAATGATCAATTAAAGAACGAATTAAAAAATAGATGCACTCTGGTTTATTTTAATATTAATTATCACATACAAATAACTATCTTTTACTATTTTTGAATAAACAGTATGCAATTAACGTCACAAAAAAACATTTGTATTATAGCCTCCTCTTTAGGTGGAGGAGGAGCAGAGCGGGTTGCAGCTCAGCAGTCAAAATTATTGCAAGATATTGGTTTTAATGTATATGTTATTACCATACTAAATAGTGTTACTTATCCTATTTCTGGAGAATTACTTAATTTAGGACTTGAAATAGATGAAAATGATTCTATTAAGGCTAAAATTATAAGACATTTTAAAATAAGGAAATTTTTGAATAGTAAAAATATAGATCTTGTTATAGATCACAGAATAAGATCTTCCGTTTTAAACGAACTCCTTTATTCATATTTTACCTATTCAAAAAAAATGGTGATGTATTATGTGCATAGTTATAAGGTTGAAAATTATATCCCTAGTAATAATATCCTTTTAAGAAGGGTATTTAAAAGGGCTCAAAAAATTATTACAGTTTCAAAAGCAATTGAAAAAAGAGTTAAAAATACTTTTGGCCTTGAAAGTGTTCAAACAATTTACAATCCAATAGAGCAGTATACAAGTTTACCATTGAATGAAAGAGCTCCTTCAAAGTATGAATATGTACTATTCTATGGAAGACTTGTGGATGAGGTTAAAAACCTAAAGTTATTAATAAATTCATATCACAAATCCATCTTGTCAAAACGGAAAATTAAATTATTGATAATCGGTAGTGGGAAGGATAAAGACATGTTGGTAGAGATGGTAGAGCGGTTAAATTTATCTGAAATGATTTTATTTAAACCTTTTATGACCAATCCTTTTCCAATAGTAAAGGAAGCTAAATACACACTTTTAACTAGTAAATATGAAGGTTTTCCAATGACTATTCTTGAATCATTGGCTTGTGGAACACCTGTGATTTCAGTAAATTGTAAATCAGGTCCTAATGAAATTATCACGAATAAATTTAATGGTTTACTTGTAGAAAACAATAATTTAGAAGCACTTGTTGAGGCAATGAATTCTTTTGTGTTAAATTCGGAGTTGTATGAAAAATGTAAGTTAAATACCAAAGCGAGTATTTCGCAGTTTACAATGGATGTTATAGCAAAACAATGGTATAATTTATTAAAATAGATTGATGACAAATATTAACGATATAAAACGCATTGAAATCCCTAAAATAAAAGACCCAAGAGGGAATTTATCTGTTGTAGAAAAGGAGGTGATTCCTTTTAAAATGAAGCGTGTATACTATTTATATGATGTACCAAGTGATTCAAGCAGGGGAGGTCACGCCCATATCGAGCAACAGGAGTTTTTAATAGCATTGAGTGGTAGTTTTGATGTTTTATTAGATGATGGTAAAGAAAAAAAAACAGTAACATTAAATAAACCCGACAAAGGCTTACTAATTGTTGAAGGAATATGGCGTGAATTGAATAATTTTTCAGCAGGAAGCGTCTGCTTAGTGATATCCTCTGATGTCTTTCTAGAAGAAGATTATATTAGAGATTATACTGAGTTTCTTAAACAGAAGCATCAATCTTCTTAGTTTTTAACCATTGTTTAAAAATCCAAAGAGGTTTTAGAATAATAGATGGGAGTTTGAGTAGTATTATTTGTTTCCAATTTATATTGTTGTAATCAATATCAGAGGTATAAAAATCTGCCGTCTTAAAGTCGCTTACGATTTTATGTTTAATAGCCAATTCAGCACGATACATGTCATTAAACCTTTTAAGCGATGTATTGGTTTTTTCATCTTCTGAAAATTTTTCAAAAGTCATAAATTCTCGTTTACTTGGATGTGTGTTTGAAATTCGATTATCAGCAGCAATATTTATGACGGCACTAGTCTTTTTTGTAAAAGCAACGGGATGGAGTAGCGCAATTCTTGTCCAGTAATCTGTGTCCTGTCCAGAAGTAAAGTTAGTATCAAAAAAGCCAATGCTATTGATGATTTTTTTTGGTATTGCTACGGAAATTGTAGTGGCAATTCGATACTTTAAACTTGCTAAAAAAAAATCAGAAACGATACCTTTCCAATCGTTGTTTTTCGGAAGGGAAGGGAATATTGGCTTTACAATAAAGTCATTTCCATAATCATAGGTGTAATTGGTACAGTATAAACCACAATTAGGGTGGTCAAGTGTTAGTTCAAATAAATCTTGTAAATGATTGTTTTTCCATAGATCATCAGCATCTAAAAAAGCAAAGTAATCCCCTTTGGCTTGTTGCATAGCAAAGTTTCTTGCTTGTGAAACCCCTTGTTTTTCATTGTTAAAAACTCTTAATTTAGGGTTTTTTAGATGTTTTATCTTGTTCCAACTATTATCTGTTGAACCATCATTCACAATAATCACTTCATAATCAGTAAAAAGCTGATTAAAAACACTGGTTAAAGTATCTAAAATATGTGACTCTTTATTGTATAGTGGAATGATAACAGAAAACTTAGGCATCTTTCTTTTTTAAATTGATATAACAAAAATAACTTAATCTAAAAGAATCAAATATAAGTAACGAAGGTGATTTAGAGATAGATATGTATTTCATAAATGGATGAAATAATAAATACATTAAAGCAAGAACATAGTTTATTCCAAACCTTTTTAATCGAATAAAAATCTTTAAAAAAGTAATGAAATTTGGGTCAATTATTTTTTTGGAATAGATTAAATTTAAGTTTTCAATAGAATGATACATTTTTTTCAAAAAAACTTCATTTAAGTCTACATCCCCATGTATAACAGGGTTTTCGATATGTTGAACGTTAGCCTTTAGTTTTTGTACATTATAAGCAAATAATGTATCTTCATGACCATATTGAACTATTACCTTGTCAAAGGTTATTTTATTGAACAGTTCTTTCTGTATTAATGTATTGTTAAATAACAAACATTTGTAAGTGTTTTTCTTTCTTTTAATTGCAAGCATATCTTCACGTAATTTTCCGTACTTATGCCGTAACCTCCTGTCAGGACTAACTTTTTCGGGATGTACTCTACCTCCATAAATAACTTCGGTATCATTCTGTATGTGATTAATATAGTTGTTTATAAAATTTTTGTTTGGTAACAAAGAGTCTCCGTCAATAAATATTAGGTATTTAAAAGAAGAGGCTTTGGCTAAGCAATTTCTATTTTCGCTCAAACCAACATTTTTAACTTGTCTTTTATAAATAACATTCTTAAGTTTATTTAAAGAATTGTTATGCTCATGATTTTTTGAAATAGACCCATCATCAAAACATATAATTTCATACGTAACATTACTTTTGACTAGTTGGATGTGTAATTGCGTAATTAAAGTGGTTACATCGTAATTGTATGTAGGTATTAAAATTGATAACATTAGATGCTTTTTTACTTACGGTAAAGATGCAAAAATTGTTATTAGAAATCAATTTTACTGAATTAAAATGTATTTTTGAATATAAAATTGGCTAGAATAATGCAAAGAAAGGAAATAGCGGATATAATATTAGAGAGATTACAAGGGAAAAAAACGGAGTTGAAAGCATTTTTTTTAGACTCAAAAAAAAATATTGGCTATTTTTACATTGACAACCTTTTACCTTTAGGAATAGTAGAAAAAGTAAATACAGTTTTCCCCCCAGTAGCAGCACTAACCTTAAAGAAAAGTTTAAAGCAATGTAAGTATGTATCTGCTCAAATGGATACACACGATTCTTTATTAGAAGAGGTTTTGTATGCTTTTCAAGATGATAGAATTGTAGCCTTTATTCAAAAAATTTGTGATATTATACCTGTGATAGAAGCTGACGAGCATTTGTATGCTGGAGGTTTGTCATTGATGAATAAAGATTGTTTTTTAAATCCGCATGTAGATAACTCTCATGATAATAATAGAGATAGATGGAGAGTATTGAATTTACTATATTATGTTACTCCTAATTGGAAAAAAGAAAATGGCGGTAATTTAGAATTATGGCCCAATGGTGTTGGAAAGGAACCAATTGAAATAGTTAGCTTACAGAATAGATTAGTAGTTATGGCAACTCATAATACTTCTTGGCATTCAGTGAATAAAGTATTAGTAGATGATTCCAGAAAATGTATTTCAAATTATTATTTTTCAAAAGAACCATTATTAGGGCATAATGAATTTCATGTGACTACTTTTATAGGACGTCCAAATCAGAAGCTAAGAAATGTGTTATTAAAAATTGATAGTAAATTACGCATGGGTATTCGTAAGTTTTTTAAAAATGGAATTCGAAAAAACCCCCATATTTATAAAAAGTAATTACCCTTTTTTTTGTACTACTTCAAATATTTTGTTATCCTGTAGTTTTAAAGTTTTTGAGGGGTATTTTAAAATAAGGGCATAATCATGAGTGGCCATTAAAATAGTATTTCCATTTTGGTTTATTTCTCTTAAAATCCCCATAACTTCTACACTTGTTTGTGGATCTAAGTTACCCGTAGGTTCGTCGGCAATAATTAATTCAGGGTCGTTTAACAACGCTCTGGCAATAGCAATACGTTGCTGCTCACCTCCTGATAATTGATGAGGGAATTTAAACCCTTTAGGCTCCATCCCTACTTTATTTAAAACGCCTTCGATTTTTTGTTTCATTTCACTTTTGTTTTTCCAGCCAGTGGCTTTTAAAACAAACTCTAAATTATCAAATACAGTTCTGTCACTTAATAGTTTGAAATCTTGAAATACAACACCTAATTTTCTTCTTAAAAATGGGATTTCTCTTTCTTTTAATGACGCAAGATCATGTCCAACGATAGAACCTTCCCCTTTTTGTAAAGGTAAGTCAGCATATAAAGTCTTCATGAAACTACTTTTTCCAGAACCAGTTTTTCCAATCAAATAAATAAATTCTCCTTTGTTTATTTTTAAATTAACATCAGAAAGGACAAGGTTTTCTTTTTGAAAAATAGAAACATCTTTTAATTCTAAAATGGTATTCGACATAAAAAATAGGTTATAGTCGTAAAAGTAACAACAAAAAGTAACACTTGAGCTTAAAAAATTAAAATATATGTGTTTTTTTAATGAAAAATATAGTGTGAATTCTCACTTCTTTAGCTTTTCCAATAATATTGATAAAACAGGTATAATTATCTTTGATTTTGTTCGTTATTCAATATAGCTTGCCGTACTTTTATGCGAGTTTTTTGAGCAAACAATTTGTAACGATATTTTATGAAGAAACGATATATATTAGCAGCATTACTATTCTTTTTTACTCTTGGAAAAAGTAGTGCTCAGCAAACAAAAATATACACACATGATAATGTTAAGTATTTAAAAGCACTTTCATTATATCAATCAGAGCAATACTTGGTTTCACAAACTTTGTTTGAGAAAATAAAGAACTCCGTTACTGATGTTCAGGTAAAAGGAGATTGTGAATATTACATAGCTAATTGTGCTGTTCGTTTAAATCAAAGAAATGCCGATGATTTAATGGAACGTTTTGTGGAGAATAATCCTACAAGCACAAAAAGAAACGCAGCCTTTAATGATGTAGGTGATTATTATTTTAGAAATAGTAAATATTCCTATGCGTTAAAATGGTATAATAGAGTAGATGAAGGGAACTTGAGTTTAAAAGAAAAAGAACACTATTATTTTAAAAAGGGATATTCGTTATTTCATACGAACCAAAAGAAAGGATCTAAAAAATATTTTAATCATATTGAAGATTCGGAGTTTTATGGAGCCCAAGCAAAATATTACTTAGGGTTTTTAGCATATCAAGGTGACGATTATAAAGAAGCCTCCTCTTATTTTGATCAAGTACAAGATCAGGAAAAGTATCAAGAAAAAATGGCTTATTTCCAGGCAGACATGAATTTTAAGCTAGGTAAATTTGATAAGGCTATAGATTTAGCTAGTCAACGATTACCATTAGCTATGGATGATGAAGAGCGTTCGCAATTGAATAAAATTATAGGAGAAAGTTTTTTTAATTTAAAAAAATATGAAGAAGCCTTATCTTATTTAAAAGCATATAAAGGCAAAAAAGGTAAATGGTCAAACACGGATCATTACCAATTAGGATATGTGTATTATAAAAGAAATGAATTTCAAGCAGCTATTTCAGAGTTTAATAAAATAATTGATGGTGAAAATTCAATTGCTCAAAATGCCTACTATCATTTAGCAGAATGTTATTTGAAAATTGATAAGAAAAACGAAGCATTAAATGCGTTCAAGAATGCATCAGAAATGGATTTTGATGCTAAAATGAAAGAAGATGCTTCTTTAAATTATGCAAAATTGAGCTATGAAGTAGGTAATCCGTATCAGTCGGTTCCTGAAGTATTAACCGAATATATTAATTCGTATCCAAATTCTTCTGAAAAAGAAGCCATTGAAAGTTTATTGATAGATTCCTATATCACTTCAAAAAACTATAAGGAAGCCTTAAGTATTCTAGAACGTAAAAATGGTTTTGAATATAAAGTGGCGTATCAAAAGGTAGCATTTTATAGAGGAATTGAATTATTTAATGAAGGTTTGTACAGTGAAGCTGCAAGTCATTTTGAAAAATCTTTAACGGAACCAAGAACTCCAAAGTTTGTGGCAAGAGCACAGTATTGGAAAGCTGAGTGTAATTATTTATTGGATAATTACCAAGAAGCTGTAATAGGGTACAAGGAATATGCTTTAAATGATAGTTTAGTACTGTATGCCGAAACAAAAAACTTGAATTACCAATTAGGATATGGGTATTTTAAGCTAAAGGAATACAAGCAGGCAATACCATTTTTTGAAACATTTATTGAAGAAAATAAGAACGATACAATCCGTTTAACAGATTCATATTTACGCTTGGGAGATAGTTATTTTGTAACTACCGATTACTGGAAAGCAATGGAAATCTATAATGAAGCTAAAAAACGAGGAGGAGTTGATGCCGATTATGCTCATTTTCAAAAAGCAATATCCTATGGTTTTGTAGGAAAAAGTGACGAAAAAATTTCCGATTTGAAATTATTGTTAAATGATTATCCCAACTCTCAATATAGAGATGATGCACTATTTGAATTAGGAAATACTTATGTATTGGTTAATAATGTCACATTGGCCATAAAAATTTTTGATGAATTGATTTATACACATACAAAGAGTTCATATGTATCACGATCATTGTTAAAGCAAGGTGTAGTACATTATAATAATGATGCAAATGAACAAGCTTTAAATAAATTCAAACAAGTAGCCGCTAATTACCCTGGTTCATCAGAAGCCAATCAAGCGGTATCAACGGCTCGTTTGATTTATGTTGATTTAGACAGAGTTGAAGAATATGTTTCATGGGTGAAAACCTTAGATTTTGTCGATGTTTCTGATGCCGATTTGGACAACACCACTTACGAAGCTGCTGAAAAACAATTTTTAGAAAACAATGTAAAAAAGGCTATTAGCAGTTTTACAGGATATTTATCTAGTTTTCCTAAAGGTATACATGTAATTAAGGCTCATTTTTATTTAGGTCAACTTCATTTTAAAAATGATGAAAAACTTCAAACAATACCCCATTACCAATATGTAATAGGAGTTGAACGTAATAGTTTTACTGAACAAGCTTTAGCAAGATTATCACAAGTGTTTTTGGAACAACGCAATTGGATAGAAGCTAAAACAGTTTTAGAACGATTGGAAGTAGAAGCTGATTTTCCGCAGAATGTAGTATTTGCCCAATCAAATTTGATGAAGGCCAATTATGAATTAGAAAATTATGCTAAAGCGGTTGAATTTGCTGAAAAAGTATTACAGAATCCTAAAATGGAAGATGCTGTAAAAAGTGATGCACAAGTAATCATTGCCAGATCGGCAATTAAAACTGGAGAGGAAGAAAAAGCACGATTAGCTTATGCAAAAGTACAAGAAATTGCAAAAGGTTCATTAGCTGCAGAAGCATTGTATTACGACGCATATTTCACACATAAGGATACTGATTACGCAGTTTCAAATCAGAAAGTGCAAACTTTAACAAGAGATTATTCTGGGTACAAATATTTTGCAGCAAAAGGATTAGTATTAATGGCTAAAAACTTTTATGAGTTGGAGGATTCGTATCAAGCTACTTTTATTTTGGGAAAAGTAATCGAAAACTTCAATCAATATGATGATGTAATTCAAGAGGCGCAATCAGAATTACAACGAATTAAAATTGCAGAAGCAAAACGAAACTCGTCAATTAATGTAGAGCCTGTTGAGGAAGAAGATAACATGGAAGATGAAAATGATATTGATGGTAATTAGATCGCTATTATAAATAGTTGTAAAACATAAATATTCAAGTAGCGCCCTTGGCCGCGAAAAGTTAGATTTTAATAAAAGCATAAAATGATAAAACACACATTATATATACTAGTCCTTTTAATTTCAATACAATTTTCATTTGCACAGCAAGAAGATGAAAATATTGGAACGGAGGTTGTCAATGTTGTAAAAGCATACACCCCAACAGTTTCTGATGCTTTTAAGGTAAAAGAAATTCCGGTAATTGATGATGATACTGAATTAAAGAAAAAAGTAATTAAGTACACTATTTTTTCAATTCCTGTAGCATCAACATTTACTCCTTCAAAAGGAAAGGCAGCAGTGGTGGAAAAACAAGCACCAAAAAAGTTATATAACAATTATGCTTCATTAGCCATAGGAAGTTATTTAAATGTATTGGCGGAGTTTTATGCGACATTTCCTTTGAGCGGTAGTGACAACTTTACTGTAGGGCTGAATCATCATTCAGCTCAAGGAGAGATAAAAGAAATACAGTTAGATGATAAATTTTATGATACTGATTTAAGTTTGATTTATGCAAAAAGAGAGCGGGATATATCCTATCAAATAGAAGGATTGTTTAAACATCAGCAGTACAATTGGTACGGAACTTCATATGATTTAACTGATTTACAGCGCGCAAATATTGATGCATCTCATACATATTTTACAGGAGGTTTAAATGGAGGGGTAACTGTTGAAAACTCCTTTTTTAAAGGAGGAGCAATTAATTACAGTAGATTTTGGGATTCATATGATGCATCAGAAAATAGTATTGTAATAGCTCCAGAGTTTGAATTTGAAGTGATGGATTACAATATTAATTTACAAACAAAATTAGATTATGTAGGAGGCGTTTTTAAAGAGGGTATTCTTGAAATGAAATATTCTTATTTAAAAACAGCATTACACCCTAGTTATCAGCATGTGCAAGATGATTTAGTCGTGAATTTAGGAGCAGAATTGGTATTTGGATTGGACAGTGAAAATAGTGATTCAGACTTTTATGTATACCCAAAAATTAACGCCTCGTATAATTTAGTAGATGATGTAGTAATTGCATTTGGTGGAGTAGTAGGAGGTTTACAGCAAAATTCTTATGAAAATTTTGTGCAAGAAAATAAGTATCTAGCGCCTATGTTAGCTATAGCACCTACACATAACCAGTTTGACGCTTATCTAGGTTTTAAAGGGAAGTTATCAAATAAAGTAAGTTATGAGCTAAAAGGGAGGTATTTAAATGAGCAAAACAAAGCATTGTATATAATGAACCCAGTTAATGATGTTGATTTTGAGACAGAAAATTATAAAAAAGCCAATACTTTTGGCGTAGTATATGATGATGTAAATACATTACAATTTAAAGGGAAATTAACAGCTCAAGTATCTAAAAATTATTCAGTAGGAATAAGTGGAGAATATGCTAGTTTTTCCATGGATAAAGAAGTACAAGCATGGAATGTCCCTCAGTTAAAGGCAGCTTTATATGGCGATTTCAATTTCTCTGATAAGTGGTTTGGAGGGATGAATTTATTTTATATTGGTGAACGAATGGATAAATTGCAATCAACAACTGCTTTGGTAACTCCTGCAACAATAACCTTGAAAGGATATTTTGATGCCAATGCTCATGTTGGGTATAAAATAACTAACCGATTATCAGCATTTTTAAAAGCAAATAATGTTGCTAGTCAAGGTTATGAAAGATGGCAAAGTTATCCAGTACAACAGTTACAGGTACTAGGAGGGGTAACCTACAAGTTTGACTTTTAAATCCCTAGTAGATATAGTTAGATGTAGGTGATTTAGAATAAAATGTGATATTATTTATACGTTGAATGTATGAGAAAAAGGAATTGATATTTAACATCTACTCCCTAAAAGCACTAGGTAATAAATTAGGGATTGCTTTAATAAGTAAGGGGAGTAATAATGCGCCACCTGGGAGCATAAAAACGGTAAATGCAGGAATGCTTTTACAAATATCTAATAATTGTTCCTTTACTTTTCCTTTCTCTTCATCATTGAGTTTTCTGGTAGTGGAAATTGTTAATAAAACAACAAGTTCTTTACTCTCATGTAGTTCTTGTACAAGACTATTTTTGTTTTTTTGTAATAAGTCAGTTATCTCTTGTTTTGTCATTTTTATAAAAAATATTAAAATACAAGTAAACTTTTAACTAAAACAAAAGAGCGAATAATATACTTATCCGCTCTTTTGTTTTATATTGAAATTACTTAATTAATAAGCTTTCTTTAGGATCATCCCTGCTAAAGTCTTACCAGTTTTAGCATACGATTCACCAATACGATCTACATTACTAAAACTACCTCCATATATATCACCTGGAGCATTTTTACCTGTAATTTCTAATACAATGTTATCTCTGTTTGCAGTTTCAACAAATGTAAGTTTAGTTGTAAGTTTGGCCCCTTTTTTCATTATTCCAACATTATATCCAGGGTATATCCATACAGCTTCTACTAATAATGTATATTTTGCGTCAGTTAATTCTTCAGCAAAATAGTTTTTTTTAGATTTTTTATTAACATATTTGTTAATCAATTCTAAAAATTTTGGAGCAAAAACTAACTCTCTACTAGCAACCCATTTTTTAGCCCAAGCTTTCCCTTTTCCTCGAGTTTTTTCTTCTAGTTTGGTCGATTTTTCTTTAATATATTCTTCATCAGTTAATTTATCTTTGTTTATTGTTAGGTTGTCATAGACAAATTCAACATTAATATCTTGTTGTCCTTTTATAAAAGAAAAATCTCCTTTTTGTACTTTCATCTTCTGCCCGTATGAAAACATTGCGAATACTAAGGCTAAAGTAAGTGTAATTTGTTTTGTCATTTTTAAATTATTTTAAGTGTTAGTGTCACGAATATAACTTTTTTTCATCAATTATATAACAGAAATTCGAACCTTTTTCTTTTTAAGCCTACTGTTATTTGTTAGTGAAATAACTTGTTTGGTTTTGGAGGCTTTTACTGCAACAAAAGCACAATCTGGCTTAATTTCGATAATGCCTAGTTCATCTCTTGTTAACTTTCCTTGCTTACAAAATAAACCAGCAATATCACCTTTCGAAATTTTATCTTTTCGTCCCCCAGAAATAAAGAGCGTTTCCCATTTATCAGTAGTTGGTTGATTGTATTGTGTTAGCTCGTCTACAATATAACTGTCCGTATGTAAAGCTTCAATAAAGTCAGGAGCGTCTTCTTTTTCCCATTGTAACACATATGCTGTACCTTCACTATTCATTCTAGCAGTTCTACCGTTTCTATGCGTAAATTCCTGAGCTTTTAAGGGCAAGTGATAGTGTATGATAAATTTAATTTCTGCAACATCAATTCCTCTAGCTGCTAAATCAGTAGCTAGCAGTAATTGATGGGTTCCGTTACGAAATTTTATTAAGGCACGTTCTCTATCTTTTTGCTCTAACCCTCCATAAAAGCACCCATGAGCAATCTGATGATCATTTAAAAAATCACTAACCCGCTGAATGGTATCCTTGTAATTACAAAAAATTATTCCAGGTTTGTTTCCTAAATGGTTCAAAAGGGTAACTAATGCTTCCATTTTGTCTTTTGAAGAAGAAAGTATCGTTTGTATATCCAATTTAGCAACGCCTTCACCTAAATAATCTATGGTAAGTGGGTTGGTTAATCCAACAAATCTGGGTATTGAAACTTCTTGAGTTGCTGAGGTTAATATGCGCTTGTCAATTTTTGGTAATCCATCAATGATTTCTCTCATTTCAGATTCGAAACCAATTTCCAATGATTTGTCAAACTCATCTAACACAATTGTTTTTATGTGTGCTACAGAAAATGTTTCTCGTCTAATATGATCAGCAATTCTACCTGGAGTTCCGATTAGTATCGCTGGAGTGTGTTTTAAATCAATTTTATCTTTAGAAAAATGTCTTCCTCCATAAACTACATTAGCTTTATAACCACTACCTAATTCCTTAGTAACTTGCTCTATTTGTATAGCAAGTTCTCTGGAAGGAGTTATGATTAATACTTGTACTTCGGCACAAGATTTGTCTAATTCGTTTATTATAGGTAGCAAAAAAGAAAGTGTTTTTCCTGACCCAGTTGGGGAGAGTATTACTACATCAGTATACGAAGAGATGGCAAGTTTTGCTTCCTCTTGCATTGGGTTTAATTTTTCAATTCCCAGTTTCTGAAGTATTTGCTTTTGATTTTTGTTGCTATTATCCATAGCAGCAAAGGTACTTTAATTCATATAGGAATGGTCGCTATTTTTAAAAATGTTAAATTTGCTAATTATTAAAATTCACTTCTAATATTCATTGCGTTATGTCAAAACAAGGGAAAATTAAAAATGGAAATAACAAAGCGAAACATACGAAGTTATTGAATCAAAAAAAGAATAAAATAAGAGAAGCAAAGGCGTTAAATAAGCAGCGTTTAAAAGCGTTGATTACCAAGAGTAATTTATACAAGCAAGATTGTAGTTGTGGTAGTGGTAAACTATATGAAGATTGTTGTGCAATAGCACATAAAAATATTGAGTTGGTTACTACGGCAGGACAGTTAATGCGATCACGCTATACGGCGTATGTAGTGGGAGATATTGAGTATTTAATGAAAAGTCATCATTCATCAACATGCCCAATAAAAGAGAAGAAAGAAATATTAAAATGGACTAAGTCAGTAAAATGGTTGCGATTAGAAGTATTAAATACAGCTAAAGGTGGAGTGGGTGATACAGAAGGGACAGTTGAGTTTAAAGCTTATTTTGAGGAGAATGGAGTAGCGGCAGTAATTCATGAAAACTCTAAGTTTAACCGTGAAAATGAACATTGGGTTTATTTAGGTGAGTTGTAGTCAACAAAAAAAAGCCATATCAACGAAATAATCTTTGATACGGCTTTCTAACTTTCGCATTCTAATTAACTTTTCTTGAAATATGATTTAATAAAATGATACCTCAATTAGCTCAAAAGCCTTTTTAATTAGTCACGAAGTTCATGGGATAACATTTATTCTTCTTACTACTTTTATCAAAAAACATTCCTTTTGATAAAATCAACTATCCCATCTTAATGATATAAAGATAATAATTAAAAGACTAATATACAAGTCATTATGGGTTTATTTAGGATTGGTTGATTTGAAAATTATAAATTAGTATAAGTGGGTTGATTTTAGCAGTTTATAATCATTATTAAAAATATTTTTAATTGCTTCACTTGGAATTTTTGGCGGAGTTTTTATCCCACAATCGGATATAATGGCTCTTAAGTTTTGTATTTCGTTATTTTTCCAAAAGGCTACTTTAGTGTAACCAATAGCATATGTGGTATTCTCTTTTTTGAAGACATGACTATGATACACCCATTTATCGTCCCAACCTTCATTTTTTAAGGTAATGGTAAATGTGTCCCATAGTTTTAATGGTTTTTTATAAATTATTTTTTGGGAGCCCAATATTGGAGTTATTCTTTTTTTAATGGTATTATCAAATAAATTAGATTTGAAAGTAAGTTCTAATCTAATGAAATCCATATAAGAGATATATCTAGTATTTGACATATACTTGAACCCTTCACAATCAAAAATGTTAACTGTTCTTTTTCTGGTAAAAGTAGTGTCTATTGGTATTTTTTTTGGAAAGAATTTTGCAACAATAAAAATATAGATGATATGTATCCAATAATAAAGCATTTAAATTGTTTGTAATCTATTCAATAAATTCCCTCTTAATGATTTGCTTAAAGGAATGGCTTTATTTGCAATAACTACGTGTGTTCCTGCAACTTCATCTACTTGAGATAGGTTTATGATATATGATCTATGGATTCGTAAAAAATGCTCGATGGGCAGCTTTTTGTCTAAATCCTTCAGTGTCATTACAAGTAAGTGTTCTTTATCTTTTGAAAAAATACGTGTATAATTCCTTTCTGCAATGAAATACAATATGTCCTTGATGAAAATTTTGACCATTCGTTCATGATTTCTAACAAAAATTCGGTCATTAAGTATAAGGGTAGACTCAATGTTTGTAGATGTTGCGATAGCCGAGCCATTAGTTTTAATTTTTGTTGTGGCTAGTTCTATTGCATGTTTTAAATCAGTTTTCTTAAAAGGTTTTGTAATAAAAGTTACTGGTTTTGTTTCCTTAGCTTTATTAAAAAGCGCATCATTTGTATTGGTAGTTAAGTATATGATAGGTATGTTGAAGTCTTTTTGCATTTCTTTGGCGGTTTCTATGCCATCAAGGATTCCTTTTAACTGTATATCCATTAAAATAATATCGGGTTGATTTTGTTTGACATGTAGTAATGCATCTTCTCCTCCGGGTACAATACCGCTTGTTTCGTAACCTAACTTAGTTAACTGTAAGGATATATTTGCTCCAATAACCATATCTTCTTCAACCACTAATATTTTAACAGATTCCCCCATAATTACACTACTTTATGGGTTATACATGAATTTGGGGGGGATATAGTATTGTTTTTATTGATCAAGCAATTTTGTAGCTTACTTAGTTGAGTTTTAAAAGTAAACTTAGGATGATTTACCGCACTGATAATAAATAAATAGCTGTTTTTTGTAGTTAAAGTTTGGGCATAACAAATCTGGAGTAAATAGCAAAATAGTAGAAATACAAATAGGTTAAACAACATAGTTTTTTTATTATTCTATATGATTAAAAAAACTTTTGGGGGCTAACTTCAATTAGGGATATATATAAAGTTAAGGAAAAAAAGCCATCTATTTGATTAGAAGGCTTTTAATATTGGTTTTTTTATGGCTTTTAAAAACAATATTTATTTTCTGTAGTTAAGGTATCTGCAATTCTAATTCTTAAGGCAATAACATTGGGTTGGCTTGTGTATTTTGTAAAGCGCTTAAGTCCCATTAATAACATTCGTTGTTCATCGCCTTCAGCAAAAGAAACAATTCCTTCTTTGGCTTTAGAAATAATTTTATCGACTGCCCCGTACAGATTTAATTGTGCCATAGCTATTTGAATTTCTTGAGTATCCTCACCAAATCGTTTTGCATTTTTTTCTGTTCTTAAAATAGTACTTTCAGCCATATAGATTTCAATTAAAATATCTGATGTCGCTAATAACAACTGTTGGTGTTGTTCTAAATTTGGTCCGAATTTTTGAATAGCACCTCCGACAACCATTAGAAATACCTTTTTTAATTTAGCAATCATTGCTTTTTCTTCAGAAAGTACGGCTGAATAATCAGGTGTTTCAAAACTAGGGATTCCTGTTAACTCATCAGCTACAGCCATTGATGGGCCTAATAAATCAGCATGACCTTTCATGGCTTTTTTAACCAGCATACCAACAGCTAACATTCTGTTTATTTCATTAGTACCTTCATAAATACGCGTAATACGTGCATCTCTCCAAGCAGATTCCATAGGAGTGTCAGCAGAGAATCCCATACCTCCAAAAATTTGTATTCCTTGATCGCTACAGTTTTGGAGATCTTCAGAAGCTCTAACTTTTAAAATAGAGCACTCAATGGCATATTCCTCTACACCTTTAAGTTCTGCTTCTTGATGCGTGTTTCCTGCTGCTTCACGCATCGCAATCCTATCTTCAATATTTTTCCCTGCTCTATAGGTAGCAGATTCGTCAACATAGGTTGCAGTTGCCATTTCTGCTAGTTTATATTTTATAGCCCCAAAATTAGCTATAGGTGTTTTAAACTGAATACGTTCATTAGCATATTTTATAGATTCGGTGGTTATTCTTCGTTGCGCATCTAAACATGCAGCCGCTAATTTAATACGGCCAATATTTAAAGCATTCATGGCAATTTTAAAACCTTCACCACGCTTTGCTAGCATATTTTCTACTGGAACTTTAGTTTCACTAAAGAAAACCTGACGAGTAGAAGAGGAGTGAATTCCTAATTTATGTTCTTCTTCGCCTAAAGTAATACCATTAGGGTTTTCTTTATCATGCTCTACAATAAATCCAGTAATGTTTTTGTCATCTTTAATTCGAGCAAAAACAATCATTAAGCTACAGAAACCAGCATTGGTAATCCACATTTTTTGTCCAGAAATTAGGTAGTGTTTCCCATCGCCTGACAAAACAGCTTTTGTTTTCCCAGAGTTCGCATCAGATCCAGCTCCAGGTTCTGTTAAACAATAGGATCCAAACCATTCACCTGAGGCTAATTTTGGGACATACTTTTTCTTTTGTGCTTCAGTACCATATAGTGTAATGGGTGTAGTGCCGATACCCGTATGTGCACCAAAAGCGGAGCTAAAAGAACCACTAGTTCCGGAAATATAATCACATACTAATATGGTGGAGATAAAGCCCATTCCTAAGCCTCCATAGGCTTCTGGAACAGAAATGCCATGTAAGCCGAGTGCTGCCGCTTTATGCATACATTCTACTGTAAAAGCATAATCTTTTGTTTCAAAACGAGCTTTGTTAGGCCATAATTCTTTTTCAGCAAACTCTAGAACGGAATCGCGCATCATTAGTTGTTCCTCAGAAAAGTCTTCTGGAGTAAAGGTGTCTTCGCAATTTGTTTCTTTTATAATAAAGTGTCCTCCTCTTAAAATGTTTTCTTGTTCTTCCATAAGTGCTACTGTTTTATGTCAAATAAATTGTGTTTGGCATAACTGCTTAGTTATAAAGATAAGGATAAGAATTGAACTTTTTATGCTCACAAAAAAGGCTACTAGAAATAATTCCTAGTAGCCTTTACATATAAATAAACTATTGCTTAAAAGCAGTACCTGTTTTCTGCAGAAACTTTATCAGCAATCATATTTCTTAAAGCAATCACATTTGGTTGATTTGTATATTTAGTGAAACGTTTAAGTCCCATTAACATCATACGTTGTTCATCCCCTTCAGCAAAAGAAACAATCCCTTCTTTAGCATTTTTAGTAATGATATCTACTGCATTGTATAAATACAATTGCGTCATCGCTATTTGAACACTTTGAGAATCTTGCCCATCTCTTTTAGCATTCTTTTCAGTTCTTAATAAAGCAGACTCTGCCATATATACTTCAATTAAAATATTAGAAGCAGCATTTAATAACTGTTGGTGTTTTTCTAAATCCGGACCGTATTTTTGTATAGCTGAACCAGCAACCATTAAGAATACTTTTTTCAATTTAGCGATGATTTCTTTTTCTTCAGCAAACAATACTGAATAATCTGGTGTATCAAAAGATGGTATACCTGTTAATTCATCAGCAACAGCCATTGCAGGCCCTAATAAGTCAACATGACCTTTCATTGCTTTTTTGACTAACATCCCAACAGATAGCATTCTGTTAATTTCGTTAGTTCCTTCATAAATACGTGCAATACGAGCATCTCTCCAAGCAGCTTCCATAGGAGTTTCTTCAGAGAATCCCATACCTCCAAAAATTTGAATTCCTTCATCAGCACAACTTTGTACATCTTCAGAAACGGCAACTTTTAAAATAGAACATTCAATAGCATACTCTTCTACTCCTTTTAATTCTGCTTCTTGGTGTGAGTTTCCTTCCGTTTCACGAATTGCAATTCTATCTTCAATATTTTTAGCAGCTCTATATGAAGCAGATTCACCAACATAAGCATTGGTAGTCATTTCTGCTATTTTAGACTTGATAGCTCCAAATTCAGCAATAGGTGTTTTAAATTGCTTACGCTCATTAGCATAGTTAATTGCTCCGGTAGTAATTCTACGTTGTGAATCTAAACAAGCCGCTGCTAATTTAATACGCCCAACATTTAACGCATTCATAGCAATTTTAAATCCATCACCTCTTTCAGATAACATATTTTCAACAGGAACCATGGTTTCATTAAAAAATACTTGACGAGTAGAAGATGCTCTAATTCCTAATTTATGCTCTTCTTCACCCATGGAAACTCCATTAGGGTTGACTTTGTCGTATTCAACAATAAAACCAGTGATGTTTTTATCGTCTTCAATACGAGCGAAAACAATCATTACGTTACAAAAACCTGCGTTAGAAATCCACATTTTTTGCCCGTTGATTTTATAGCTTTTCCCATCTTCAGATAACGTAGCAGTAGTTTTTCCTGAGTTTGCATCAGATCCTGCACCAGGTTCTGTTAAACAGTATGAACCAAACCATTCACCAGAGGCTAATTTTGGCACATACTTTAGTTTTTGTGCTTCAGTACCGTACAATGTAATTGGCATAGTACCAATACCTGTATGAGCTCCAAAAGCAGTACTAAAAGAACCAGTTCCACTAGAAATATAATCACAAGTTAACATAGTAGAAACAAACCCCATACCTAAACCTCCAAAAGCTTCAGGAACAGAAACACCTAAAAAACCGAGCTCACCAGCTTTACGCATTACTTCTTCCGTTAATGCATAATCTTTCTTTTCAAAACGATCTCTATGAGGGATAATCTCACGATCATTAAACTCCATCACAGCTTCCTTCATCATTTTTTGCTCCTCAGTAAAATCTTCAGGAGTAAAAATATCATCGCAATTTGTTTCTTTAACTAAAAATTGCCCACCTCTTAATATATCTTTTTGTGCTTCCATTTGTTGTGTTTCTGTTTGTGTTTCCATTTTTTGCTTTTTTGGTCGGTTTTATTATTTTAAGAATTCAAATACTCCGGCAGCTCCTTGTCCTGTACCTACACACATAGTTACCATACCATACTGTCCTTGCATATTGCGCTTTCTCATTTCATCAAATAATTGTACTGATAGTTTTGCTCCAGTACATCCTAGTGGGTGTCCTAGTGCAATTGCTCCACCATTAACATTTACGATGTCTTGGTTTAGATTCAATTCTCTCATTACTGCCAATGATTGAGAGGCAAATGCTTCATTTAATTCTATCAATGAAATATCATCTTGTTTTAACCCTGCTTGTTTTAACACTTTAGGTATTGCAGCTACTGGTCCGATACCCATAATACGAGGTTCAACTCCTGCAGCGGCATAATTTACCATTCTAGCAATTGGTTCAAGATTCAATT
>Ga0209396_1000947_pt1 | contig 33287 bp, 26 predicted proteins | sample GOMGulsemesocosm_6_FD_184638 | JGI IMG/M metagenome (GOLD analysis project Ga0209396, IMG submission 184638) | Methane-oxidizing microbial communities from mesocosms in the Gulf of Mexico - GOM8C Gulf of Mexico (SPAdes) (version 2) | ecosystem: Environmental > Aquatic > Marine > Cold seeps...
TAGTAATATACATGGTGTTATATTGCTTCAAGATTTATACTACGCCCTTCGATTTATTAGCTACTGGATTGCCATTGTCATTCTTACATTTTGGGTTAGATAAACGCCTAACCTCTTCTCTCGAACACCTTGGTTTTGATGAGCCAACACCTATTCAATCAGAGGCAATTCCGGTCGCTATGGTGGGTAAAGATATCCTGGCATCTTCCCAAACGGGTTCAGGAAAAACGATGGCATTTTTGCTCCCTATTATGCAGCGTTTATTACGCCAAAAAGCATTCTCAAAACGTGATCCAAGAGCACTCATTTTAGCGCCAACTCGAGAACTTGCATTTCAGGTTTATCAAGATTTCAAAAAGCTAACTGGCGGCACAAAACTAAACGCTTCGTTGATCGTTGGTGGAGAAAGCTTTAATGATCAAGCAAAGGTTTTAAGAAAGGAGCCTGACATAATTATTGGCACACCTGGACGAATGGCTGATCATCTTGAGCATCGAAATATCGCCCTTCACGCTTTAGAGGTTTTGGTATTAGATGAAGCAGACCGTATGCTTGATTTAGGATTTGTAACTGCCCTTCGCCATTTAAATAAAGCGGCAGATCATCGTAAACGCCAAACCATGTTGTTTTCCGCCACCATTGATGACAAAGCAATTAAGAATCTCAGCGTCGAAGTACTTCAAGATGCTAAACGTATAGAAATTGGACGAAGTACCGACAAGCACAGCAATATCAAGCAAACAATGTTTTTAAGTGACAAACTAGAACACAAACAACAACAACTTAAAGCACTTTGTCAGCAACCATTTGAACAAATGCTGATCTTTACAGCCACTAAAGCCGATACAGAGCGTTTAGCAGCACTTATCGCCGAGACAGGTGTAAAAGCCAGCGCAATACATGGTGATTTACCCCAAGCAGCCCGTAACAAAGCGATGGATGACTTTAAGCGCACTGTATGTAAAGTACTAGTGGCCACCGATATTGCCTCACGCGGATTAGATATTAAACGAGTTAGCCATGTGGTTAACTTTGACTTACCAAAACATCCTGAAGATTACATTCACCGTATTGGCAGAACAGGCCGAGCAGGTAAAGACGGCATGGCCGTTAGCTTTGTTAGTGATAAAGACTGGGCAAGTCTAGAGCGTATTCAATTATTACTCAAAACGACCTTTAGTTTTGACGTAATAGAAGGACTTGAGCCGAAATTTAGAGGAATAAAACCTAAAAAAGTCACAGTTATAAAAGGTAAAAATAAAAACGCTAAGTTTACCAAGAAGAAAGCGGTGACTAAGAAAGGAAACTCATCGGCTAAATCAAAACCATTAAACAAGTCATTTGTTGATAACATCGATGTTGGACATGCGCCGATGAAACGTAAACCTAAACAAGAGACTAATGACTCTGAATAAAGTGTTTGATGATATGCGTTAGTACCTACAGGGGCGTAGTGTGGTTTTAATCTCTGTAGGTAACTCGTTCCTTTAGTTATATCAGCAAGTAAATTAAGTATTGAGATACTTAAAAAAGATAAAAAAAATGCCGCATCAGATGCGGCATTTTTATGGACTTAACGAATGACTATTGCTTAACAACACTAGTATCAGTAATCGGTACCATCTTACCGCCAGTGGCCATAAAGGTTGCAAGTTGAGTCTGCATCTCGATCATTGTTTTAGTGTTACCTTCAACCGTACTTCCACCATTAGCGAGTGCAGGTGTAATTATTGAGCTATGATGCCCATCGGTAAAACGTACGATGCCCTTCACGCCTTCTGCAGCATTTGCAGTTTCCGTAATAGGCGCAAGTCCCATGTACATTGCTAACGGTTCAGTACCTGAAAGTTTTGAACCAACAGCGCGGTTCGGAATAACTTGATCAGGTTTATTATCTGCCCCATCACCCACGACTTCCATTACATGCATAGCATTTGTATTGCCAGCAATAATTGATGCGTAATTAATTGGGTCACTTGCATCAACAAGTGATTGCGCCGCAAAGTTAAATTGCACAGAAAATGGTGCGTAAACGGCATCTACTAATGCGCTATATTGGTCAGGCGCGCCAACTTTCATAAGTTCAAGTTGAGCCGCAGTTATACCTTGTGCGGCAGCAGCTGAAGTTAACAACGCTTGGAAGGTCGATGATGAAGTTAACCCAGCTTTCACCACTGAACCAAATGAACCTGATTCAAGTAAAAACCCAGGAATGCCGCCACCAGGTGCTAAAAATGAAGCTGTTTTAATAGCATATGGATTACCCGGTATAGGATTGCCACCAACAAGTACTGGTGTATTAGCACTAGCAACAAAACTAACCCCCGTAATAGCCCCCAAAGAATGACCATAGAAACTTACGTTGGTAGGATCAATTTTAAGTGTTGGATCATCATGCATTGCATTTAATGCTAAACGTAGGGCTAATAAATCAAGCTCTGATTGGCGTAAGTTATCACGCGCTGTCAACAAACTTGCTAAATTTAAATAAGCCGTTGCTTGCCCATCGATAGTCAGCGTTTGAGATGCATCCGCAGGGTGTGGAATTTTAGTGTCAGATGCACCAATCGGAACAACAAGACCATTTGCAGCAGTCATTTTTCCAACGCGAGCACCATGTAATGGATGATCGATAGCTACAACAGCAACACCAGCAGCGGCCATCGCACCGGCAAATGGTAACAATGTTTCTTTAGTCGTTGTAATACCATGTTGATAAATAACTACTGGCCAGCCTGTTGTAGGCATCGCCGATGTATCTGTTGGTACAGATACCATCACAGGAAGTTGGCCCATCGATTTTACTTTTGGTAATGGATTAAATTTCGTAAGATGACGCGCACTATCAAGTGGGACTTTCTTTACAACATCACCTACTGTCACATCAATAGTAAATGTCATACCAACAAGGTTAGCTGGGTTGTTATCAAACGCCCCACGGCCAAATGCTGGCGCCTGCGCAGCATATTGCGCGCCAAATGACTCAACAGATAATACGCCCGATTGCATAGCCCCTATAACAGTAATTGGACTGTCGCCCATTGCTTCAATGTGACTATATAGTTCAGGACAATTTTGCGGTGTTGGTGATGGTACTTCTACAGATACTTTACAATTATCTGCTGTCGGCGTTAATAAATATTGGGGGGTATGTAGCACTGAGCTGTAAATGGTCGCTCGGCTTGCACTTTGAAAAGCTTGCATGCCTGCTGCTGTTGATGGATCGATTGCCCCTGCACCAACTAAAATTTCACCCGCGGTGAAACCAGTTGTCGAGCCAGCTGATTTAGTGTTAGAAAATGGTGTTAAGACAGGTGTATTAGCAAGCATACCTAATTTAGCTACAGACAAAACATCATCGATAGATTGCGTAGTAAAAGCCGCCGAATAAACTAAGTCATCTTTATTAACACCGGCATCACTTAATCCATTCTCATACGAATTAATCAGTGTTTGTAGTGAAAGCTGACTTGGTAGTGGTAACGGCAAGGTTGTTACATCTAAACGGACAGATTCATAAGATGATGAAGGCGCAATATTGTTGCCATTAGAATCCATCACCATAGTGGTAACAGCAACAAGATATCCTTGTTTCGCTTTTAATGGCTTAATGGGCACCATTACAATCTTGCTACCTGAAACAGTTGTTACAAAATCAACACCAAAGGTTAATTCGTTACCCATTTTACAGGCACTAATTGAAGGTGCTGATGCACATTCACTATCTGGGGATAATGGACCACCGAGTGTTGCTTCAAACAAACGTACTGCGCCTGCCTGGCTCACGGTAGTGGCATCAAGACTTACACCGGCAGCCATTTTCACATTGATAGCCATCGGCGCGATTGTAGACCAACCGTCAAGTGCACCTAATGCCGTAGATGGGTCAAAATAATTAATTGCTGCGCCTGCTTCAACAGTCTCACCGGGCATATTTAATGTGCCATCGGTGGTGCCGCTAAAAAGAAGGTCATTTGGTACAGGAACAATAGCGTTAGCAGGGTCAAAATCAATTCTAGACAATGGTAATTGTGCTTCACCACTCTTAATGACATCAGCTTTAACTTCTGCAACAGTATCACCGCCGCCACAGCCTGTTAGCCCCAGTGCACTGGCAATTGCCACACTAAGTAGTAACTTTTTCATAAAATTCTCCATTTCCTGTAGTTATTATTTTTTATTCTCTGGATAAGCTTGCTAGAATACCGCAAAAATTCGAGAGCAATTTTGGATGATTGTTATAGATTAGGCTCAACTTAACCTAAAGAAAGCCAATAATCTACACCTTTAAAGCACTAATTTAAGTAAAATTTGCTGTAAATTCAGTCGAATATTTAAAACGCTTGTTTAAAGGTTAATTTTCATTTAGGTGAAATGCTCTAAAACCTAACTTCAGGAAACTCATAATGTTTGATTTCACTATCACTAAAAATGCTTTAACCGAACACGTAATTCTTGTCACTGGCGCAGGGGATGGAATCGGAAGACAAGCGGCAATATCCTATGCTGAGCAAGGCGCGACCGTAATATTATTAGGAAAAACAGTCGCGAAGCTTGAGGCTGTATATGACACAATTATCGCAGCTGGTTATCCGCAGCCAGCTATAGTCCCTTTAGACCTAAAAGGAGCAACAGCACAACATTATATTGATATGGCTGATACTATCTCACAACAGTTCAAGCGTTTAGACGGTGTTTTACATAATGCTGCAATTTTAACGGTATTATCCCCTTTTGAACAAATTGAAGAAGACAGTTTCGATGATATTATGCAAGTTAATGTGAAAGCTCCCTTCTTAATGACCCAAGCTTTATTGCCACTCTTAAAAACAACCAAAAATAGTAGTGTGATATTTACTTCAAGTGGTGTTGGGCAAAAAGGACGAGCATTTTGGGGCGGTTATGCCATGTCTAAGTTTGCAACAATTGGCATGATGGAAACATTAGCCGATGAATTAGATAACACTCAAGTACGTGTCAACTGCATCAATCCTGGGGCTACGTCAACACAAATGCGAGCGCGTGCCTTTCCAGGCGAAGATGCTAAATTATTAAAAACTCCTGAAGATATTATGCCAGCATATTTATATTTAATGAGTGAAGAGAGTGTCGGCGTTAATGGACAATCAATTAACGCGCAAATGAAATAATGCTAGAACAGCTCTAAATTCTGAGAAGACGCTTCATCAGCGTCTTTTCCAGTTCCTTTTTTACGGCGTTTTCGGCGCTGACACAACTTGATCACTTTACTTTTGTCCCCGTCACTGAGTTGTAGCCAATAAAATCGCTCGTCTCTGCTGCGAAAGCACCCTTTACAATATCCGCGATTGTTTACCTCACATATGCCAATGCAAGGACTATCGATTGTAAACAGCTGTAATTGATCGCGCAGTTCGTTGTTCATTAAATTATCATTACGCAGCTTTTATCACATTACAAGCTAAGTTATAGCAAAAAACTAGAGCGTTGCATCTCATCAAGGCTAATACACCATGCAATATCCCTTTGACCTATGTTAGGGTTTTTGTCATCGTTACTTAATAGACTCAGTCAGCCAACAAATATGAAAAAACATTATCGCCTTACAATCTCTTGCCCTGACCAAATAGGCATCGTTTCTCAGATCAGCCAATTTGTAGCACAACACCAAGGTTCAATTACCGAAGCTAACCACCATAGCGACCTTCAAGACAACTGGTTTTTCATGCGCCATGAAATTTCTGCTGATTCACTACCGTTTGGCATTGAGGAGTTTAAACATCAATTTGCGCCGCTGGCTCATTCACTCAATCTACAATGGTCATTAACGGATAGCCGTGTCAAAAACAAAGTGGTCTTGATGTGCAGTAAAGAGTCCCATTGCTTGTCTGACATTCTCAATCAATGGCATAGTGGCGATTTATCCTGTGATATTGCTTGTGTCATATCAAATCACCGTGATAATGAAGCCTTGGTAAAATGGTATAAAATTCCTTTCTACTATGTACCTGTTGATAAAGACAAGAGTGAACATTTCGCTAAAGTAACCCAGCTCATTGAACAGCACCAAGCTCAGACAATCGTATTAGCGCGTTACATGCAAATTTTACCCAGCGCTGTTTGTGATAAATTTCATCATCAGATCATCAATATTCATCATAGCTTCCTACCTTCATTTGTGGGTGCTAAACCTTATCATCAAGCCTATAACCGTGGAGTAAAACTCATAGGGGCCACTTGTCATTATGTCACCCAAGACTTAGATGAGGGGCCAATTATTGAGCAGGACGTAGCACGTGTAAGCCACCGCATGACGCCAAGCGATATGGTTAGGTTAGGTAAAGATGTAGAAAAACGTGTTTTGGCTAACGGGCTACGTTTTCACCTCGAGGGCCGTGTTATAGTACACAATAATAAAACAGTCATATTGGACTAACAAACTTATGTCGAGTCACTACCGTGTTCACGCGATCAAAGCATTCAACGATAACTACATTTGGGCGATTACCAGTGAACTTTCATCTGATTGTGTTGTTGTAGATCCCGGTGATAGTGAAGCTGTTGTTGATTTTTTAGCTACAAATAACCTCACTCTAACAGCGATACTAATTACCCATCACCATTTTGATCATGTTGGTGGCGTTTCGCAATTGCGTATCAAATTTCCGACACTTAATGTTTTTGGTCCATTAAAAGAAGCCCAAGATACTGTATTACAACCACTGATTGAAAACGATACGGTCACTTTGGATTCTTTAGGCCTGTCATTACGTGTCATAGAAGTACCGGGACACACACTAGGACATATTGCCTATACCGATGATTACTCACTTTTTTGCGGTGATACTTTGTTTGCCGCAGGATGTGGCCGTATGTTTGAAGGCACCCCGTTTATGTTTCATCAATCTTTGTCAAAATTGATGGCACTGCCATCTGCAACAAAAGTTTATTGCGCGCACGAATATACGCTTAGTAATTTAGAGTTTGCCAATACTGTCGAACCCAATTCGCATGACATACAACAACGTATACTTCATTGTCAGCACAAACGTAGCCTCGGTGAACCTACTCTACCATCCACCATTGAAGAAGAGCGTGCAACAAATCCATTTTTGAGAATAAAACAACCCAAGATTGTTGAGTCGTTAAATACCAAATTTGGGCTGTCGCTCACTAATGATCCTATTGAAAACTTTAAATGGTTACGCCAATGGAAGGACTCATTTTAGTAAACATTATCTATCCCACCAAAAATCGGGCTATTGGTTAATTAATCAATAGGCTATAATGTCCTGATTTTATAAATGTTGGGATGTTAGTTTGAATAATAAAAGATATGTTACGTTGGCTTCAATCGTTTTAATTACGTTGATTGGGTGTCAAAGTACGCCAGAAAAAGTATCTATACAGGCTAAAATAGTCCCAACTATCTCAGCACCTGTAACGCCGGCTCCCCCGGTCAAAGCCGTTGAGGTCGTTAAGAAGCCACTCACCCCGCAAGAAGTAGATAATCTCTGGCGCAGAATTCAAATGCAGTTTGCCCTGCCAGTGACCGACAACCGTCAAGTGCTTAGCCAACTTAACTGGTATAAAAAACATCCGAAATATATTCAGCGTATGTCAAAACGTGCCGAGCCGTATTTATATTTCATTGTACAAGAAATTGAAAAACGCAATATGCCGCTGGAGATTGCCCTACTGCCAATTGTTGAGAGTGCATTTGACCCTTTCGCCTATTCTCATGGCGCAGCTTCTGGTATGTGGCAAATTATTGGTGACACTGGAAAACGTTTTGGTTTAGCGCAAAACTGGTGGTATGACGGTAGGCGAGATGTAGTGGCGTCAACAAAAGCGGCACTCGATTATTTACAGTTTTTACATAAACACTTCAAAGGTGATTGGCTTCACGCGTTAGCTGCCTACAACTCAGGTGAAGGCCGTGTTGGAAGGGCTATCAAGAAAAATAAAAAACTAGGCAAGAAAATTGATTTTTGGTCGCTAAAACTACCCGCTGAAACGAGAGACTATGTACCTAAATTACTCGCGTTGGCTACTTTATTAAACTCTCCCCAAAAGTATGGTTTAGAGTGGCCTGTTTTGAGTAATACTCAAAAGGTGACTCAAGTAAATACTTTGTCCCAAATTGATCTTGCACTCGCCGCTAAATTAGCTGATATGCCCTTAAAAAGTTTATATCGTTTAAATCCTGGTTTTAATCGTTGGGCTACCCCACCTAATGGCGATCACACTTTGCTACTACCTGTGACTAAAGCCAAGATATTTGATGCAGCTTTAGCTAACACCCCCAAAAAATCACGTTTGAATTGGACACGATACAAGATTAAAACCGGTGACAGCCTCGGCACTATCGCGCAAAATCACCAAACAACAAGCGCCATCATTCGTCAAATTAATAATATTGCAGGCTCAAATATTAGAGCGGGTAAGTTCCTACTCATTCCTATTGCGTCAGCCAAGCTATCAGATTACCAATTGTCAGTTGATTCACGATTAAGCGCTACCCAAAGTAAGAAACGTGGCAAAATTAAAACAACTCACGTTGTACAATCAGGTGACAACTTATGGGATATTTCCCGTAAACACAAAGTGAGTCATCGTAGTATCGCTAAATGGAATGGCATGGCCCCTACAGATCGCCTGCGTCTTGGCACAAAATTGGTCATTTGGTTAGATGGTAAGCACACAAGCACTGGTCCAGGTAATAAAGTAGTTCGAACAATTACTTATAAAGTTCGTAACGGCGACTCTATTGCCCGAATAGCACAAAAATTTAATTTAAAAATAAAAGATGTTATTCGTTGGAATTCCCTCAATATTAAAAAGTACCTAAAACCAGGCCAACGTCTCAAGCTTCAAGTAGATGTTACACAAATCAACTCATAGTAAAAACCAAGTAAGCTTGTTTCTTACTTGGTGTATACCTCTAATATGTTTCATTTAGTAAATATTTCCCTTAATCGGAAAAAAGTTTACTAGTCTAGTTGGGGTTCCTTGATGGCTAGTGTAAGATAGCCATCAATGTCTAAAGTGAACAAGAAGAGAAAATTATGATTAGCGTTTTTGATATGTTTAGTATTGGTATTGGTCCATCAAGCTCACACACAGTTGGTCCTATGCGCGCCGCATTTAGATTTACCCAAGATTTGGTCAATTTAAATTTACTTGATAAAACTACCCATGTTAAAACTGAACTCTACGGTTCACTCGGACAAACAGGTATTGGCCATGGGACCGGAAAAGCGGTTATTTTGGGGCTCGCTGGCTTTGAACCTGAAACAATTGATCCTGAAATAATTGATGATTACTTAGCGCAGGTAGATAAAGAAGAAGAGATTAAATTACTCGGCAATCATCTCACCGCCTTCCCACGTAAAAATGCCATCATTTTTCATCGCCGTAAAAGTCTTCCATTACATGCGAATGCTATGGAACTGTTTGCGTTTAATGGTGATGAACTTTTATTTAGCAAAATATATTATTCCATTGGCGGTGGTTTTATTGTTGATGAACAAGAGTTAAAAACCTTTACTGCTGATAAAACCAACGTTGATTTAGCCAAATATCCGTTCAATTGCGCAGCTGAGCTATTAGAGCAGTGTAATAAAAACGGCTTAAGTATTTCAGGTCTAATGATGGCTAATGAAATGACTAAAGCCACAGAGTCAGAAGTTACTGAGCAATTAGTTGTCATTTGGAAGGCTATGCGCGCCTCGGTAGAACGTGGATGTCGCCGTGAAGGCATCTTGCCTGGTGGTTTAAAATTACGTCGCCGTGCAGCCTCATTACATCGCAGATTACAAGTAGAGGAAGGCAGCAATACAGATCCGTTGGCCGCTATCGATTGGGTTAACCTTTATGCGATGGCTGTTAATGAGGAAAATGCCGCTGGTGGACAAGTAGTTACAGCACCAACAAATGGCGCTGCAGGTATTATTCCTGCGGTGTTATGCTATTTTGATAAGTTTATTCAACCAGTAACAGATGACATTGTCGTTCGTTATCTGTTGGCCTCTGCGGCAATAGGTATTTTATATAAGAAAAATGCCTCGATTTCTGGTGCTGAAGTTGGGTGTCAGGGTGAAGTCGGTGTGGCGTGTTCAATGGCTGCTGCAGGGCTTACCGAAATTATGGGCGGTACCATCGACAACGTCGAAAATGCAGCTGAAATCGGTATGGAGCATAATCTCGGACTAACCTGTGATCCGGTTGGAGGTTTAGTTCAAGTGCCATGTATAGAACGTAATGCCATGGGGTCAGTTAAAGCAATTAACGCTTCACGCCTAGCATTACGCGGTGACGGTCAACACAAAGTATCCCTCGATAAAGTGATAAAGACGATGTGGGAAACCGGCAATGACATGAAAAGTAAATATAAAGAAACAGCACGTGGCGGCTTGGCCGTTAATATTGTTGAATGTTAATCCACTAACAGTTGATTAATAAAAAGGTGCTATTTAATTAAATAGCACCTTTTTTTATGGATAACACCTTACGCAATCTGTAAGTAATAAATCATCGTAATGGCAGTTCAATATCTTTAAATAGCGCTTCAACTTGTTCATGATCTCGCATACTCGCCGCCTGAGAAACAAGATTTTTTGTTAGATGGGGCGCGAACTCTTCAATAAAGTCATACATATAACTACGCAGAAAGGTTCCTTTTCTAAAACCAATCTTAGTGGTTGCATGTCCAAATAAATGATTTACGTCAATAGCAACCAAATCCTTATCGAGTTCTTTATCAATAGCCATTGAAGCTAGAACACCAACACCTAAACCTAAGCGTACATATGTTTTTAATACATCGGCACTGGTCGCCGTGAACACAACATTTGGATCTTGACCTGCATCGTTAAATGCAATTTCCAAATCTGATTTATTTTGAAAACCAAATACATAGGTTACTAATGGGAAGTTAGCTATATCTTCAATTTCTAAGCGACGTGTCTTGCTTAACTTCGCTAACGGATGATCAGGATTTACAACGACCGATCGGCCCCAATGATAACAAGGCAGCATCACTAAATCTTCGTAATAGTGCATAGATTCTGTTGCTATCGCAAAATCAGCCTCGCCCTTAATAGCCATTTCACTGATTTGTGCGGGAGTACCTTGATGCATATGCAAGGATACCTTGGGATAATGCTTAATAAATTTACCAATCACGTCTGGCAACGCATAACGTGCTTGAGTATGCGTGGTCGCAATGTTCAACGCACCTTGATCGGGTTTCGTATGTTCATATGCAACCGCTTTAATACTTTCTACTTTAGACAAGATGTCATTAGAAATATTAATGATATCCTGACCAGCCTTTGTAACATGCGTTAAGTGCTTACCGCTACGACCAAAAATTTGAATGCCGAGCTCATCTTCAAGCATACGTACTTGCTTACTGATACCCGGCTGAGAGGTAAACAGGCTTTCGGCCGTAGCCGAAACATTTAAATTATTATTACTGACTTCCACAATATATCGTAATTGTTGTAACTTCATAGTCTTTAACTCTTGTAGTAAACACTGGGCTTCATATGCTTATTTGTTATATCAATTGCAAATGTACATCAATTTAGTAATATTAAAAAGCAATATTTAAGTTTAATTTGCACTGTAGACTCATATTGTTCGATCAACGTTATATTCGGGCTAGATTTTTACTATAAACAAGCGTTATTATAGATAACACTTGCGTCTAACGCCTTTTTTTATAAGACATATTTATGAGTAAATCAGATACGAAAAAAATAGATTACAAAAAAGTCTTGTCGGCAATTACCTATGATATGCGTAATTCGTTGACTCTCATGTTTCAGTCTCTGCAAACGATATCTAATCAGTCTCAATCAACCAAAGTACTTAGTAACGATGAGTTGTCAGATATAAATTATCAAGTACAACGCCTCAACGGTAACTTGACGCAGTTAATGGCCCTTTACAATGCAGAACATGACAAACTGTTAATTAATATCAGTGAAGAAATAGTTAGCGATGTTATTGAGTCTGCAGTTTTTCAAAACGACCTCTATACTAAGAGTAAAGGGATTGCCATTGATATTAATATCAATGATGATATTTCTTGGTGTTTAGATCGCGACCTCATCGCCTACTTGATAGATGACGTGCTCAGTAATGCGATTCGTTATAGTCGTGACCATATTTCCATTGATGTTTACGTTATCGACGGCATGCTCAATATCTCAATCTCCGATGATTCAGATGGTTACCCCGACAAAATGATAGAAGCTGCAGCGGCAGATATTGAAGATTTAGCATCAACTTTTGGCCGCATGGGAATCGGACTACTTTTCTCAAAATTAATTGTAATATCCCATGAAAACTATGGGAATTGCGGTAATTTAAGCCTCACAAACAACGGTAAATTAGGTGGCAGCACCTTTACTGTGCAACTGCCTTAACAAACAAGGGTACATAATGACAATCTATATTATTTCTGGGATTGGTTTTTTTGTATTATTGTTAATAGTATTAACAGTTATGCAGCAACAACGATCAAGAGTCGATTCAGAAAAACGCACTGAAATATCTCGTTTAACAATATCTATTGATGAGACGGAAGACTTGTTGTCTCGAATCGCCAATATTCCTGTTACAAAAGCGTTGATGATAATTTTACATAATCGGATTTTGGAAACACAGAAATCAATTATGTCGATCAATAATGAAAGAGCTATGGCTGCTCAGATAAATGACCGTCAACAATTAATTGACTCAATAGCTAATTCTTTTCCCTCAAAAGGTCTGGATACATTTAGGCTGCCTAATGACGATCGTGAAGTGTTACAAATGGTTCAATTATTAAAAAGGCTTAAGGGTCTTATTAATAATGAGCATAAACGCGGACGTATAAATCCTGAAATATTCGCTAATGAAATAAAGCGAGCGGATCTTATGCAAATTAGGATCAATATTAACTCGATTATAGGCCGTGCAAAATCCGCCGTTGAAGCTAAACAAGTTGGCTCAGCCCGAACATACTTGGATAAAGCAATAAAAACTTTAAAAGCGATTAACTCTGATGGTGATGCGTTTGTAAATTCCAAACTCAGTGAAGCACAAGCTATGTTAGCTAAACTTGATCAAGTTAAAATTGATCGTGATGAGCGAACAAGAAAAGAGAAAGAAGAAAAAACGAGTACTGATTTAGATATTATTTTTCAGCCGAAAAAGAAATGGTAAAACACTGATTTTATGCGATGCTCTATGGCTAATGGATTATATAAATAGAGCATACAATATCCCCTCTTTAACTCTTACCCGTTTACTCCGCTTAAAATCACCAATATAATCTTGCTTTGAATTCCGATTGAGCCGCAAAATTTCGTTACTCTACCATCCACAGATTCAATTAAGTAACTGAGCGCCTTGTTCTAATAATTTTTTATGAGCTCAACAACATCACTTACTTAATGAAATTGGTATTGAAGCTATTAAATAGATGTATTTATACATAATACTAATCTAGGTAAATAACCGGTCTAGATTTCTCGAGAGTAAATAGGTTAGGACATTTATTCATACCATACTGTGAACATAAGCTCTTACATCCATGTAGCAATACGTAGAGAATAAATAACGCAGCCATCATCTATTTAGGCAGTTAAAATATCAGGTCTAAACTTTATCGTCATCTAATGGGTATAAAAAAACCGTCCTAAAGACGGTTTTTATAATTATTTATTGAATAAGTAATTACGTTTTTTTCTTCTTAACAACACGTTTTACTTTTTGATGCTCTACCCATTTACCACTTTCGTAAAGCGCAGACCAGCCTGTGGCTTTTTTGTCAATTTCAGTCATAACATATTGTTCTTTATTCTTTCGACTATAACGAACAACGGCCATGTTACCTTCACTATCTTTTTGCGGTGCATCGGCAAGATAATAAAACTTCTCAGAAATCCGGTCTCTAAACTTATGTAACTCGGCTACTTGTGGTGCACGTGTTTCACGCGCTTTTGGAAACGTATGAGCAGCAAGGAAAATACCAGCAGCTCCATCACGTAACACAAAATAAGCATCATTATTATCACATTCTAATTCAGGTAAATGAACTGGGTCTTCTTTAGGTGGAGCAGCTTCACCGCTACGTAGCAACTTACGCGTGTTTTTACATTCATCAACATTAGTACAGGAAAAATATTTACCAAAGCGACCATTTTTAAGTTCCATGTCAGACTCACACTTATCACATTCGATAATAGGTCCTTCATAGCCTTTAATTTTAAAGGCGCCCTGCTCTATTTCATTACCGGTACACGCTGGATTATTACCACACACATGTAGCTTACGTTCTTCGTCAACCAAGTAAGAATCCATGATAGTGTCGCAGGTTCCACAGCGGCGACGCGTCATTAGTGCTTTGTTTTCTTCTTCATCATTAACGGCTACAACATCATCACCAGACGTTAAGTTAATGGTTGATTTACAACGCTCTTTTGGCGGAAGATCGTAACCAGAACAACCCAGGAATACACCCGTTGTTCCCGTTCTGATACCCATTTTACGACTACACGTTGGACATTCAATGTCCGTGAGAATCATATCATTAGGGCGCATTCCACCTTCTTCAGGTGTTAAATTCGCTTGGTCTAATTGTTTAGTAAAACCTTGGTAGAAATTATTTAAAGAATCTTTCCAGTCCATGGTCCCTTTAGCGATTTGATCAAGCTCTTGTTCCATTTGAGCCGTGAAATCATAAGACAATAATTCAGTGAAATTCTCGTCCAGACGATCCGTGATAATCTCGCCCATCTTTTCTGCAAAAAAGCGACGATTTTCAACGCGAGCATAACCACGATCTTGAATCGTTGAAATAATAGACGCGTAAGTTGACGGACGTCCGATACCACGTTTTTCTAATTCTTTAACCAAACTTGCTTCGTTAAAACGTGCGGTTGGTTTCGTAAAGTGCTGCTTAGGATCAAGTGACTCAACAGAAAGCTCAGTGCCAACGTCTACCGCTGGTAAATTAACATCTTCTTCAGCTTTTCGCTTAACAGCCGTTTGTACACGGGTCCAACCATCAAACTTAACAATTCTACCAGTAGCACGAAGTTCATAAACGTCAGCGGCTACTTTAAGCGTTGTCACGTCATATTTTGCGGGTGTCATTTGACAGGCTAAAAATTGACGCCAAATAAGTTCATAAAGACGTTCAGCATCACGTTCCATTTTATTGAGTGAGGTAGCACTGCGTGTTACATCACTTGGACGTATAGCTTCATGAGCCTCTTGTGCACCTTCTTTACTACCATATAAATTTGGTTTTTCTGGTAAGTATGACTTACCAAATTCACTTACAATATGTTCACGGGCGGCTTCAACAGCATCCGCACTCAAATTAGTTGAGTCAGTACGCATATAGGTGATGTAACCCGCTTCATAGAGGCGCTGTGCCATCATCATGGTTTTCTTAACACCAAAACCTAAACGTGTACTTGCGGCTTGTTGCAGTGTCGATGTGATAAACGGTGCAGACGGTTTAGACTGACTTGGCTTGTCTTCACGAGAACTGACTTTAAATGTAGCGGCTTTGAGGGCAGCTAACGCAGTATTTGACTGGGCTTCATTAACAGGTTTGTAGGGCTTTCCATCAACCTTTGCCACTTTCATGGCCAATGATTCCATCTTGTCCGTTGTTAACTGCGCGTGTAGATCCCAAAACTCTTCAGGGTTAAACGCTTTAATTTCACGTTCACGCTCAACAACTAATTTAACGGCAACTGATTGAACACGTCCTGCAGAAAGGCCGCGTGCGACTTTTTTCCACAATAATGGAGATACCATGTAACCCACAACACGATCTAAAAATCGTCTTGCTTGTTGGGCGTTAACTCCGTCAATATTTAATTCAGTGGGTGTATCAAAAGCTTCACTAATAGCATTTTTAGTAATTTCGTTAAAAACGACGCGTTTAAAACGGCTATCATCTCCACCAATTACTTCACGGAGATGCCAAGCAATGGCCTCTCCTTCTCTATCCAAATCCGATGCTAGATAAACGAAATCAGCTTTTTCAGCTAGCGCTTGTAATTCACTAACAACTTTTTCTTTACCAGGCAGGATTTCGTAATGCGCATCCCAGCCACCTTCAGGGTCTATACCCATTCGGTTTATCAGTTGTTGTTTATCACGCGCCGCTTTGTAAACAGCTTTAGCTTCAGGTTCCATTTTTCGAACTTCAGCCGGCGTTTTTGTGAACTTAGTTGTTTTCACTGAACCCGACGTTGGCAAGTCACGAATGTGACCAACTGAAGACTTAACAATAAAGTCTTTACCTAAATATTTGTTAATAGTTTTCGCTTTGGCTGGCGATTCCACTATTACTAATGATCTTCCCATAAGAAAAAAATGTCCATTGATGGATTGAGAATATGTATTGGCTCAATTTATAGAGACTAATAAGCAATAATTCAAGATGTTATTTGTAAAATCACGATAAAATAGCGTTTTAGGTAGTTTATCGTGCGATTTGTATATTTCTAGACCAATAAAAATGGCGCACAAAGCGCCATTCGTCTATTAATCAATAATTGGTATTGAAACAGTGACGCCAACACCACTCGGTGTTGCAACTGTTGCGGTTAAACTTCCAGAACTTGTTTCATCATCGGCTTTTACTGTCACTGAACAATGGTTAATTGAAAATGCAGACGACTTTCCAACCACACATTCTGTAGGACCAACTATTTCCCCATTACCCGCATCAAAGGTGATGGTACTTTCGCTCGGTAGCAAACCGTTGAACGCACCAGCCGCATATAGGTGAATAGTTTTGGCGCCTGTTTTTAAATCTACCGACTGCCCATAATTACTCGGCGTGTTACGATCTAAACCAGCTTGGATTAAACCTACTGACAATCCTGAACCCGCTTGTAAAATCGTTAAGTTTTTTGATACCGAAATTAAAGTGCGAGAACAAAGGCCAGCCGCATCATCATCAACGCTACATAATACGCCGTTGTACAAACCATTGGCTTTATCAAAAACATTATTGCTGTTTAAATCAATATACTCTTCATTATCGCCACCAGGCTCAAAACAAACATTCGTAGCATTATCATAACACTTACCGTTTACATCTTCAGCACCATCAACTACGTCGCCATTGGCTAAACGACCACCAAAAACATCATCTTCGTTTTCATCACGAAACGCTTCGGCTAAATCAGTAAAGGCTTCTCCACTATTATATTGTCCACTACCATTAGAATCGGCAAATGATTCTTCACCAAGCACATGAGCGAAGATAGTAATTCGATTACCATAGACCTGTCCCAAACCGCCAAAGCGATTAGCTGTACGTTGATTATCATAAAAACAGGGCAAACCTGCTGCACTAAGTCCAGTATCAACACCTGAAGTATTCAAACATAAAGTGCTGCCAATGGTACGGGTTATTGCATTAACATCACGATATGCAGGGGAAGGAGTTCGGGGAGATTGACTGCGCCATTTGACACTACAAGCACCATTAACGGTTACACAACTGGCATCAACAGCGCCATATTCGGCACTAAACTGGACAGTCGTGCCATCAGGGACTGGGTTATTATAGTGATCAGCTAAACGAGCGTTAATGTCAACTTCAACATTATCTATTCCCCAAGCATCAGGATTAAGGTTTGAGGCAGACAAACTGAAACTATTATAGTCAGCTACGCCGGTTGATATTGATAATGCACCAGAAACTGTTGATATAGTCGGGAATTGATCCAGAGAAGCAATAACACGTACAGGTACAGAGACACTGCCTGAGGAGACAATCACGTCCACACGGCCGTTAGCATCAGTTTTTGCTGATGTTTCAGGACGAATTTCGATACCACCTACATTAGTGCTTAAAGAGAAATTAACTAAGGTATCAGATACCGCCGCACCTAATTCGTCATAGACTGTAAAAGTCACTGTTGCGGTTTCACTACGTGAAGCCCCGCCGGTGCCCTTTAAAGCAATGAAGTTTGATGAAACTTCGGTAAATTGAATACTTTGCAATGCTGCTGCACCAACCGTTAAATCAACATTTTTTGTAAGAACTGTTTGGCCAATGGTTGAAGTCACGTTAATTTTATCAACGGCGCCACAGCCTTTATCTTTATAAGTAACAGTTGCTACACCATTGACTGTTGCTACTTCACTAGCAATCTCAGCTTTACCTGCTTGAACACAGGCTGAAGAAAATTGAACGTTTACAGATTGGGTTAAAGGCGATGTTACGCCTCCGATCACTTCGTTAATAGGCACGCTAAGCGATGCTGTACCATTTGGTCCAATGGAAGTAGGTAAAAGTGTTAAATCGCCCATTTCGACGTTAACAGCAGCGACAGAAGCTGAAAAATCTAAACTATCAGTCACATCACCAACAGTAGAGACTGCTGTACCAGCGCCATCTTGTGCGCCTGCATATAACAGCACAGAAGCAATTCCCATATTATCAGTTAACGCACTGGTTGTTTTGAGCTCACCAATATCATCAGATAAAGAAAAAGTAATTTTAACGCCAGCAGTCGGTAAACCACTATGCGTTAATGTCGCTTGAAGTCTCGAGGGTTCGATACTACTGACATTTGTTATGGTGCTGCCTGCCCCATCAACTAATTTAAGTTTTAAATTAACGGGTTCGATAACAGCAACTGGATTAGAAGTAGAAAAATCAAAATTAGCAGTTAGCGCCTCAACCGTGACCGTTGCAGTCCCAGCACCAACAATATTGCCTGCATGAATTTCAACTTTCGCGATGCCATCACTATTTGTAAGAGCACTAGTTACTAATAATTGCCCCACATCGCCATCAAGAGTAAATGCGACTTTTTTATTTGCAACTGCCTTACCGTCTGTCATATAAACAGCAGATAACCATTCTGGACTGCTACCGTCAACATTAGTGATGCTATTACCAGCAGAATTAACCATCGATAATACCAGGGTTGATGTGGGTGTCGTCGTTCCGCCACCATCGGGATCGGTGCCTGTTTCTGTCTCGGTTAGCTTATTACCGCCACTACAAGCGGCAATAAAAAGTGTAAGGATGATTATGAGTGAACGATGAAACATTTGACGCATTGGGCATTCTCCCTGCCAAAAATACTACAATAAAATAAAGCAATGTTAATGATGTTAGTTAATTTAGAGCAAAGATGCAAAAGGATCTTTGATAAAATTCAACACATTATTAAGATGTTAGTTCAAACACCATAAAGATTTGTTTGCTTAGTAGCAATAAATATACTGTTCCAATAATTAAACATTTGCTAGACTCGCGGTCTAATGTCTCAGCTTATTGGCAATAACTTAATAAAAATCGCCACTAATTTTAGACTCTAATAATAACAATAAGGATTTCTATGAGTAACAAACAACCCTTAAGCCTAACGATGAAAATTATTATCGGTATGGGTTTAGGCATCGTTCTTGGCGCATTTATTCAAAACTTTTTCAGTGACAATCAATTTGTTACCGACAACGTCGTTAATGGCCTATTCCTAGCTGGCGGCACCATATTCATAAAAAGCTTAAAAATGTTAGTGGTACCTTTGGTGTTTGTTTCACTCGTCTGTGGTACTTGTTCATTGTCAGACCCGAGTAAGCTTGGACGATTAGGCGGAAAGTCTATTCTACTTTATTTAACAACAACAGCGATTGCCATAACCTTAGCAATCGGTTTAGCCTTATTAGTATCCCCGGGTGTTAGTGAAAGTGTTGTCATGACAACCGATGCTACTTTCAGCGCGAAACAAGCTCCTTCTTTAACGCAAGTCCTTATTAATATTATGCCAAGTAACCCGATTGATGCGATGGCACAAGGCAACATGCTACAAATTATCGTGTTTGCATTATTATTTGGTATATCAATTTCATTAGCAGGCGATGCAGGTAAACGCATTGCAAACTTCTTTAGCGATCTCAACGAAGTTGTGATGAAGTTAGTTGTTATTTTAATGAATTTAGCACCTTACGGTGTGTTCTTTTTAATGGCCAAATTGTTTAGTGAAATATCGTTGGATGTTATCCTACAATTACTGCAATATTTCCTCGTCGTCCTCGGCGCTTTAGGCATTCATGCATTGGTCACCTACCCAACTATCTTAAAGCTATTAACAGGCTTAAGTCCTGTAATTTTCATTCGAAAAATGCGCGACGCAGCTCTGTTTGCTTTTAGTACGGCAAGTTCGAATGCGACCATGCCAGTAACCTTAGACACGGTAACAAAAAAAATGGGGGTCGATAACAGTGTCGCTTCATTTACTGTACCGTTAGGCGCTACCATCAATATGGATGGCACCGCTATCATGCAGGGTGTTGCTACTGTGTTTATAGCTCAGGTATATAGCGTAGATTTAACAATTGCTGATTATTTGATGGTTATCCTAACGGCGACCTTAGCGTCAATTGGTACTGCTGGTGTGCCAGGTGTTGGCTTAATCATGCTTGCCATGGTATTACAACAAGTTGGCCTACCTGTTGAAGGTATCGCGCTTATTATCGGTGTAGATCGTTTATTAGATATGACACGTACTGCCGTTAATGTTACCGGCGATAGCATGGTAACTGTTATCGTTGCTAAAAGTGAAAAAGAGATTGATTTAGAGACGTATAATGATCCATGGGCTGGTTCTAAAAAAGAATAGTCCTTAATTTTTCATAAAAAAGGGATGCATTGGCATCCCTTTTTTGTATTCAACGTTTATTACCGAGTGTCTAGATTGGTAAAATCAAATATCAAGCCTCTAAAAACTGCGCCATTGGCTTAGTCTATTCCACGTATTAACTAAAGAGTGCTCTAAAGATGTGCTAGCTGCTTTTCCCAGTTTTTGGGACAGTGTTTTAGGTACTGAATATTTTACTAAGTAAACCGTTTTTTCTTTAGCGGCATCAAGCAACCAATCATCACTGGTTGATAACTCATCAATTAGTCCCATGTCGATGGCCTGTTCGCCATACCATGTTTCACCTGTAGCGACTTTCTCCATATCCAGCGCGCTGCGGTGTTTAGCCACATGATTTTTAAATAGTCCATGCACATCATCAATTTCTGTTTGGAATTTTTCACGATCTTGCGGCGTATTTTCACCAAACATCGTCAAGGTACGTTTATATTGTCCAGCTGTAACCTGCTCAAAATCGATATCGTTTTTCTTTAAGATTTTACTAAAATTTGGAATTTGTGCGATAACCCCTATAGATCCAATAATGGCAAACGGAGCGGCAACTATTTTGTTGGCAATACACGCCATCATGTAACCACCACTGGCTGCTACTTTATCAACGGCAATCGTTAATGGGATATCGCGTTTGGTCAGTCGCTGTAACTGACTAGAAGCTAGACCATAACCATGAACAACGCCGCCAGGGCTTTCTAAACGAACTAAAACTTCGTCCCCCTCCTCAGCACATTGCACAATAGCCGTAATTTCACGTCGCAGCCCTTCTACTTGGCTGGCATCCATCGAACCATTAAAGTCTATAACAAATAAATTAGGAGACGTTTCATATTTATCGGCTGCCTTGTCAGCTTTTGCTTGCTTTTTCTTGGCTTTAGCGCGCTTCTTAAGTTCATCCTTTGATAAAATAGTGTCACGAAAAGCATCGGCTGATTCTTCTAATGACTCAGAAAGGTTTATGATTTCAAGTTGGCCTTGACCGCCTTTACCTTTTGCCCCTAACCCCACCAAGGTGACTAAGACAACCACAATGGCTACTACAATGGTGACGGCTTGCGCTAAAAACAAACCATAATTTGTTAAAAATTCCACATTTACTTCCTTTAGTTAATTCTTGGGCGAAAGTTTATCAGTTCAACATAATTTAACATCTAAAATATTATGATTTGCATGTTTCATGTTACCAAGATGCTGTACAATTCGAATATTGTCTTCTTCAACCGCACCTAATATGAAAATAATCTTATCTGTAATCATCCTCTTAACGAGTTATATGCCCTTATCTGTTTTTGCTCACGGCGGCGATGATCATAAGCATTTAACCCGCGAACAAGTGGCTTGGGAAAAATCCGCACAAGGTGCATTGGTTATCGATGTTAGAACGGCAAAAGAATATGGTGAAGAAAATATTAAGCGAGCTATTAATATTCCTTACAAACAGATCGTTACGCAATTTAAGTCCTTAGAAATCCGTAAAGACCGCCAAATTGTACTTTATTGCCGTAGTGGTAACCGTGCAGGCAAAGCCATCATGATGTTGCGTAAGGCTGGATATACAAACCTACATAATGCTGGCGGTATTAGTGCTTTTTTAGCCGCAAAGAAATAACACAAGCGTTCAAGCTATCCCGTATTCATCTAGATAAGAAATATATATTTAATGTCATCAAATCAACTATTAATTATCGGCTACGTATGGCCAGAGCCTAAATCATCTGCTGCTGGCACCCGTATGATGGAGCTCATCGACCTATTTATTAAACAAGGCTTTGAGATTACTTTCGCAAGCCCAGCTCAATTGTCAGATCATATGGCTGACCTTGCTTGCCTCAATGTCAAAGCGGTTAATATTGAACTTAATAATGAATCCTTTGATGCGTTTGTCGCTGATTTAAGCCCTGCCATCGTGATGTACGACAGATTCATGATGGAAGAACAATTTGGCTGGAGAGTTGAACAACAATGTCCCAATGCCTTAACGATACTTGATACAGAAGATTTGCATGCACTGCGTCACGCGAGGCATCAGGCATATAAATCCAACAGATTAATGACTGACGATGATTTAGCCAGTGACATTGCCCAACGTGAAATTGCCGCTATTTATCGCTGTGATATGTCACTTATTATTTCAAGTTATGAAATGGATTTACTCACCAACCATTACAAAGTTGATGCAAGTATTCTTCATCATTTACCTTTTATGCTCGACATTGACCATTTAGACAAACCCCGTTTGCCGTATAACGAGCGTATCGATTTCATTTCAATTGGTAATTTCCGCCATGCCCCAAACTGGGACGCCGTGCTTTATTTAAAAAATATTATTTGGCCATTAATCAAAAAGCAATTACCAAAGGCTACCCTTAATGTTTATGGCGCCTATCCGCCGCCAAAAGCCACGCAGTTACACAACGAAAAACAAGGTTTTCTAGTCAAAGGTTGGTGTGATGATGCTCATGCAGAGCTGGGTAAAGCACGGATCTGTCTGGCCCCTCTAAGATTTGGCGCAGGCATTAAAGGCAAGCTTGCTGATTCCATGTTAAATGGGACACCTACGGTCACGACAACCATTGGTAGTGAAGGCATGCATGGCACTTTGCCATGGAGCGGTATCGTTACCAATGATGAACACGTATTCGCTGCTGCTGCAGTCACGCTTTACAACGATATCAATCAATGGCAACACTGTGTATCTCACGGCGATGACTTGGTGAAATCGTTCTATGATAAAGAACCCATTGGCCAGCAATTGATTGAACGCATAAACACGATTATCACCCACTTGAAAACACACCGGCTCAATAATTTTACTGGTACTATGCTCAGGCACCATCATCATAAAAGTACGAAATATATGGCACAATGGATTGAAGCAAAGAACAAGAATTAGATATTAATGACCGATAATAAGCCCATTCAGTACACGCTGCGCCCCTATCAGCAACAAGCTGTTGATGCCACAGTTAAACACTTTCGGCAAACTAACGAATCGGCCGTTATAGTGCTGCCTACGGGCAGTGGAAAAAGCCTAGTGATCAGTGAATTGGCGCGTTTAGCCAATCATTCAATTTTAGTGCTAGCCCACGTTAAAGAATTAGTGGAACAAAATCATGCAAAGTATGAAAGTTATGGACTAAGTGCCAATATTTACTCCGCAGGCTTAGGGAAAAAAGAAACAGAGCATCAGGTGACCTTTGCCAGCGTGCAATCAGTGTCTCCAAACTTAGCTGATTTTAAGCGCAGTTTTTCCCTCATCATTGTTGACGAGTGCCATCGTATTGGTCAGATAGACGATTCAAAAACAGACCAAAATCAATATCAAAAAATCATCAGTCACTTACAATCTTTTAATTCCAACTTAAAATTACTCGGCCTGACAGCTACCCCTTATCGCATGGGCAGCGGCTGGATTTATCGCGACCACTATCATGGTTTTACACGGGGCCAAGATGACGCCGTGTTTAAACACTGCATTTTTGATATGCCATTAGGGCTAATGATCAAACAAGGATTTCTGTCCACGCCAACATTGATCGATGCCGCCATTGCTCACTATGATTTCTCTACGCTTAACGCGAGTTCAAATGGCAATTATCCAGAACAAGCCGTCAATAGTTTACTCACTCAATACAAACGGGTAACAAAAGCCATTATTGAGCAAGTAGTGTCTTTGGCAGCCACAAGACAGGGCGTCATGGTGTTTGCTGCCACCACAAAACATGCCCAAGAGATCATGGGGTATTTGGATGATCATGTCGGCGCGCAAAACATAGCGCTGATTTTAGGCAGCACCCCAAACAATGAACGTGATGACATAATCAACCGTTTTAAAAATAAAGACATTAAATATTTAGTGAATGTTGCTGTATTAACCACTGGGTTTGATGCGCCTCACGTTGATTTAATTGCGCTGTTACGGCCAACTCAATCTGTAAGCTTATTTCAACAAATTGTCGGACGTGGTTTAAGGTTATGTCCTGGTAAAACAGACTGTTTAATTATCGATTATGCCAGCAGTGGCTTTGATTTATACAGCCCAGAGGTCGGTGCATCAAAACCCAACAGTGACAGCGTACCAGTAATGGTCCCCTGCCCAATGTGTCAATTTGGCAACACCTTTTGGGGCATAGTTGACGGTGATGGCGACATTATTGAGCACTTTGGCCGCCGCTGCATGGGATTTGAAGATATTGACGGAGCCAGAATACGCTGTGATTATCGTTATCGTTTTAAAGAATGTGGACAATGCGGCGCCGAAAATGACATTGCAGCGCGCAATTGTCAGCAATGCCAACATGCGATTATAGATCCCGACGACCTATTAAAAAAATCATTAAAACTTAAAGATGCCATGGTAATTCGATGCCAAGGCATGTCACTTTCCATCGATGAAAAGTCACCAGATTCCGTTAAAATTACTTATTATGACGAAGATGGAAATACTCTGAACGAATACTTTGATTTTTCAAAAAAAGGGGGCGTGACCGCGTTTAACAAACAATTTTCTAAACGGGTCAACAACAATGAGGTGATTACGCACTTTCGCACCAGCCAGCAGGCCTTAGCATTGGCTAACAAACTAACGCCCCCCGACTTTATCATTGCGCGTAAACAGAAATACTATTGGAAAATTCAAGAGAAAATATTTGATTACCAAGGAAGTTACCGCAAAGCGAATCAATTATAGCGCTTCTATTTCATGCTCCGTCATTGGTTCATGTTCGCCTAGGGCAAGTCCCTCTAAAGAAATCCCTGCAAACTTCACACGTTTTAAATGTCTGACTTTAAACCCTTGATTAGCGCTCATACGCCTGATCTGTCGATTTAAGCCCTGAGTCATCGTTATCGTGAACGATAACGGCCCCGTGATGACAACATGACAGGGCTGTGTTTGCCGCCCTTTAATCAATATCGGTTGTCTCATGCCCTCAATAAAAGCGTCATTAAGGCTAGTCAAACCTTGTTGACTATTTTCAAAACTGGAAGTTACACTCACTTCATATACCTTGGGCTGTTTAAAGGCTGGTGATAATAACCGGTTGGCCAACTGACCATCATTAGTCAGTAATAATAACCCACACGAGTCTTTATCTAAACGTCCAATAGGATATAAACGCACGGGTGCGTCTTTGGGTAGATAATGGATTAAACTGTGCGGATTTTTATCTTCAAGATTACAATCAATACCGACGGGTTTATGATAGCGATAACAAAATGTTTTCTCAATGAGGCGCAACTTAACCTCGTCAATCATCACTTCATCTTCATGTGTCACAAAGGTGAGATGATCGGCCACAACATCATTTACAATCACTTGGTGATCATCAATTAGCCGAGCAGCTTGTCGGCGAGAGCAATGCCCCGCCGAACTTATAAATTGCGCTAGGCGCACATTAACTTCCTAATATTTTAAAGGGTAAAGCCAATGCATCGTTGCCACCTTGGCCTAAATACCAAATAATGGCCGCTAAAGACCCAGCCGTAAATACATACCAGAGTGACGAGACTATTTGCCCATAGCGGTCGAGCGGTAACAAATTCGTATTGTGTCGCTGTTTATATTCAAAGACGATTTCTAACGAGCCAATGGCTAATAAGAATCCCAATAACGCTAACCCAAAATAATAACTAATGAATACACCAAGCCCAGCACCGCAAACACAAGCGATAAGCCCAAGTTTGGAGTTGACTGAATACGCAATACTTTTTAGGATGTGTCCACCGTCAAGGGGCAGTACAGGTAATAAATTAAACAAATTAAGTAGTGCATTAAACGCCGCTAGTCCTGCTAAGATTTCAATATCGGTTATCCAATAACCAATCAAACATGCTACTGATAATATCAAGCCAAAAAATGGCCCCATAATTGAAATAACAATATCTTGCCAGCGTGTATTAAGCTTTTCATCGGTGACAGCGAGGCCGCCAACAAACGGGATCAAGTAGATACCTTTAGTTTTCATGCCAAAGTATTTCATGGCTTTTATATGGCCATATTCGTGCCACACAAGACAAAGGATTAAAGCGATGGCAAATTCAATTGAAAACAACCAACTATAAGCCGCAAGTGACCCTGCCGCGAATAAGACCTTAATGACCTTGGCACTCTTAAAAAGTTTGAGGCCCAGTCCTAATAAGCCAACTGAACTCACTTTCATCGGCTTTTTTACGCTTGGCTCTACTGTGCGCTGTTCAATGTCTTTACTGGTCATTGAATCTTGTGATACAAGTTCGTCATTGAGAGTCAATTGGTAGGTAAGACCAAACGGCTGCCACTCTAGGCTTCCTGATAGTTGAATCTTGAGTGACTGTGTCTGAGCAGACTCATCGATATTTTCTGAGTTTTTTTCATCATTATGATCTGGGCTATATTGCTTGAGTTCAAATTGATGGCTAAATTGATTTGATTGCTGACTGTCTGTCGCGCTAATTTGGCTAACGCAGTCATCTCCCCAAAAAAGTTGTTGCCAACCGGCCATTGAGCCTTCTAATTTGAGGGGTTTTCCTAATAAATCTGTGGTAAATAAATGCACGATAGTGACTCTCTAACTAAACTGGCTCGATTATCAGCCATTTTTAACTTAGCGCAAGTACTATCGTGTTTATTACCCTTTAATTTAATCGACTACCGCTTTTTGTTCACTGGTTAATGAACTACGTGTACTGATTATCCAGCGTCCATAAATCACAAGGCCAAAGGCAGAACAAACACCAACACTGGCCAATACAAACCACACTAGCCCAATATTATTTTGCTCATACAATAACGCTGTTAATTGACTGTCAGTATAGCCACTGGCTGTGACTAGGTAACTGAAATACTCGCCTTGTGGTATGTCATTTAAGGCGGCTGCCGCAAATTGATAGTCATCACGTAACATAACTTTTGATAAGGTCTCTTTTGCCGCATATTTGTCATATAACACTGGGCCAATGTAACTCTCAGCCACCCAACCAATGCCTAATGGCAAATCTTTAAAACCTAAATACATCGCTTTTTTATCATGGGGCGCAATATTACCGATAAGCTTGTAAGAGGTGGGACTTGCGAGCATTTCCCCCATACTAAAGGCAAATATAGCGAGTACTAAGAACCAAGCAACGTTCACACCGCCAATAATAAATAATGCACCACTACACAGAAAGGTACCGACAACCAAGCTGTTCATTGTGCCAAGACGCTGCGCTAACCCCGCAAAGATGAAACACGTCAGCATAATCATGCCAAAATTAAGATTCATCACACCTTCGGGCAATATAGTCATGCCGTCTGGACTCATACCTAACACATTTTTCCAAGTAGTTGAGTCTGTGCCGCCCTCACCAAAGAGTGAAGTTACGATCGTCGTTGTGTCAATCCAGTCTCTAATATGTACTGGTAGTACATCAAACAACGACATAAACATAAACCAGAAACCAGAGAAAATTAGGGTGTAATATATTAAATGTGGCTGTTTAAATTCTTTAATCGACTCACGCCACAAAGATTGTTTCACTTCACCTTTACTTTCACTTTCCGCTATACGTGCTAAGCGCTCTTCCTTTCCTGGCTCTTTATAAAGTAACAACATAAAGAAGTTAAGACTGATAATAGCCGCGCACGCGTAAAAAACATTTTGCCAATCTAAAATACGTAATTGAGCCGCAATCAAGGGGCCAACCCAACCACCAATGTTGACCATTTGATAAAACAGACCCCAGGCCATGGTTGAGTTTTGCGGTGTGGTAGATTTTACCAAGGTGCCTTGTATACCGGGTTTAAATATTCCGGTGCCTAACGCCAACACAATAGCGCCAACTAAAAAGCCCCAATAGGTTGGGAAAAAAGCCATCAACAAATAAGCCACAATTTTTGTAGCGGTAGACAGCGCGATGGTTTCTTTATAACCAATGCGATCTGACATGCCACCAATAAATACAGGGGCAAACGCTTGTACAAGCGCCCAAGCCATCAAAATGGTACCAAAATCAGTCATGGTGACCCCAAGGCCACCTTTTGAAACAGGATCTGTTGCATACAAGCCAGCTACTGTTTTAACGCCATAATAGGCAACACGCTCGATGAGTTCCATACCACCAACAATCCAAAAGACGTAGCTTAAGGAGGCGATTGACGCAAAGAAGCCAAACTTTTTCACTTTGTTTAAAGCATTCGGTTCGGAAGGATTTGTGGATTGGGTGAGTTCTATTTGGCTCATTGCTGGCTCTTTTTATTATGGTAATAGAGCCAGATTAAAATATATTGTATACAAAAACAAGTTATAGCGATTTTTTTTGTTACACGATCACTTGTGCAAAGTTATTTTGTAGATTTAGCCAACACGATTCTACTAATTTTTTATCCGATGGACTCAGTTCATTTTTACCATAGGCGGCCGCTAAACTAGCAATCATTTTAGCCATAAACGATTCAAAACTATCATCTATATCCAAGCACCCTTGTAATATAAGGTCAAGATGTCCCTGCAAATAGCCACTTGCAAAAAGCGCATCATCACTACCATTTTCTAAAATATCGGCGACGAAATGTTCAATAATCTGTTCTGTTTGTGTAAGTTGCATTACAAATGTTCTCTTTAATAATATATATTTAATCAGGGTTACGCATCTGAACCATAACGTAATCGTTATAGCCGGTAGTGACTTTAACAAAACCACTTAAGGCTTTGTCTAACTCAACATCGCCCGTATCCACTAGCAATGGGCGTTGTTCAAGCGATTCTAACTTAGTTTTAGTCGCTACAATAATAATATTATCTCGACCAATAGCTTTAATGACATTAGGACTTAATTGTTGATTACCACGGCCAAAAACATGACCCTGCCCCCCAATTAACGTCACCACCAATTTCACCGCATCGTGTTGCTTGATAATATCAAGTAACTGATGCTCAGTGACATCACTGGCGACCAGAAATTGGTCTTGCACAACATCAACACCTAATAAAGTATTGTCGAGTCCCATTTCTTCCATGATAAACTCGGTAGTCGACCCCGATCCCATCACAACTAACTCTTCGTCAACTTGACGGATGACATCAGCGGCAATATCAACTAACACTAACTCGTCAGATTCTTTGCCGCCAGACTTTACCGCTTGCATATAGGTTAATTGTGCTGGAACCTGCATTTCACCATAGCGTTTGGCTTTGACAATGCCCTCACGAAATAAAGACTCATCAATGTCCATAACATCACGTTCCATCACGCTCACTAGTTGATTAGTGACCATGAGCTCTAACACTTTTCCAGCGGCGCTAGGCGTTATGGCATAAACACCAGAATGAATTTTTACGCCCGCAGGAATACCTAACACAGGAAAGTTATCACCCACTGCACTATAAATATTACGCGCTGTTCCGTCGCCGCCCACAAAGACTAAGCAATCGACACCCATGGCTTTAATTTTTTTAGCCGCTTCTAAGGTATGTTGCTCGTTACTGTCTTGTAGCGAATGAGTAATTGATTCATTAACATCAAAACTAATACATTGATGAGAAAAACCTAGCTTTTGACATAACTCTTGGCCCATTCTCATTGGCGCTGTAATTATTTCAACCTTGTCTTGATAAGGAATCAGTGCTTCAAATGCAATGGTCGCTCTGTCATTAGCTTTCGCTTTAGCGCCTAAGGCAATAGCCTTTTCAATAACTTCATCACTGCCTTTTAACGCAACCGAGCCGCCCATGCCAGCAACAGGATTGATGATTAATCCAATTTTAAACTTCATATAATTCCTTGAATTCATCACTCTGGTGACGATAATTAATGCTTTTAGCTGTTAACAACGGCTGGCCATAAAATGTTTGCAACGCGCTAATAAACAAAAGAGTTCGTTCATTAAAGCCACCATCGATTAAAGTAATCAATCGTTCATACACGTTATCTTGAAATTGATATCGGCACGATTGCCAACCACTTAAGTTATCAGTGCTCACCCGAAATGGATGACCACAGGCCAGTGACAATGCCCATTCAATGGCTTGTGGTTTAACTTCGACTTTTTCAAACGTTTTTTGAGTTTGCTCATCACGGCCATCAGGACAATACCAATACCCATAGTCCTCAACTAATCGCCGTTCTTCACCGGCTACTAACCAATGAGATATTTCATGTAATGCACTGGCGAAATAGCCCCGCGCAAAAATAATACGATTAAAATCAATATTATTATCTTTAGGCAGATAGATAGGCTCATCACCGCCTTTAATAAGGCGGGTATTATGTGAAGATTCGAACGTTTGATCAAATAAAGCGATTAAATGATCAAGCTTAAACGTCACCTCAGGTTGATTGAGCATCGTCATATTCATTAAGTTAGCGATGAACGTGTTCTAAACACATTATTTTTCAGCCAAGGTGTAAGGTGTTGTTGTTAATACAACATCATAATTTTGAGCGCGATGACGCAGCAAATGATCCATTATGGTTATTGCCAGCATCGCCTCTGCAATAGGTACAGCGCGAAGACCAACACAAGGATCGTGGCGCCCTTTTGTCACTAAATCGACTTCTTCACCAAATTTGTCAACACTCACACCCGGCGTTGTAATGCTAGATGTTGGTTTTAAGGCCATATGAGCGACAATGGGTTGTCCTGACGATATACCGCCTAACACACCACCAGCATGGTTTGACATAAAACCATCCTTGGTCATTTCATCACGGTGTTCACTGCCTTTTTGATTAACCACAGCAAAACCATCACCAATTTCTACACCTTTAACGGCATTAATGCTCATTAGACTGTGGGCTATTTCAGCATCAAGTCGATCAAATACAGGTTCGCCCAATCCGACGGGTACGTTTAATGCTTCAACAGTCACCTTTGCGCCAATAGAGTCACCCTGTTTTTTAAGATTACGGATCAACTGCTCCATGTCATCTAACTTATCTGCATCAGGGCAAAAGAATGGGTTGGTTTCTATAAAGTCGTAATCGACTTTATCAATGGCCACATCGCCTATTTGTGATAGGTAACCACGGATTTCGATACCATGTTGTTGCTTCAAATATTTTTTAGCAATAGCACCACCAGCAACACGCATCGCCGTTTCACGAGCTGACGAGCGGCCACCGCCACGATAATCGCGGATGCCGTATTTTTGTTGATAGGTGTAGTCAGCATGACCAGGGCGAAACTGATTTTTAATTTCGCCATAATCTTTTGAACGCTGGTCGCCATTTTCTATTAATAATCCAATGGGCGTGCCTGTGGTTTTTCCTTCAAATACCCCAGACAGAATTTTTACTTCATCAGCTTCACGGCGCGGCGTCGTAAATTTAGATGTGCCAGGTTTTCGGCGATCTAAATCACCTTGTAGATCTATTTCGCTGAGTTCAATTCCCGGTGGGCATCCATCGACGGTACACCCTAAAGCGATACCGTGACTTTCACCAAAGGTGGTAATACTAAATAATTTACCAATACTGTTACCTGACATGTAAAAATCCTTTAACTATTAAATAGTGGCGCTTAATGCAGTTTTAAATACGGCATGATGCTGACGAAGCTGCGCTTTGGTTAATACAAAAACACCATGACCGCCATGCTCAAATTCCACCCAATGGAAGTCGACCTCAGGGAACTGATCCTGCATGTGAACTTGTGAATTACCTACTTCAATGACCAAAATTCCGTCATCGTTTAAACAATCAAGTGCATCGACTAAAATACGCTTAACTAAATCTAGACCATCAAAACCCGCTGCTAAGCCTAACTCAGGTTCATGTATAAACTCCTGCGGCAAACTGTCCATGTCTTCTTGATCAACGTAAGGTGGATTAGACACGATTAAATCGTATTTCTCTCTAAGCACTTCATTCATTAAATCTGATTGTAGTGGGATAACGCGATTTTCAACACCATGATCAAATATATTGATGGTTGCCACTTCTAAGGCATCACTCGAGATATCAATCGCGTCTACTTCAGCCGTATCAAACTGATAAGCCATCGCTATAGCGATACAACCGCTACCCGTACATAAGTCTAAAGCACGGTGGACCGATTTATCACCCAGCCAGGGCTCAAACCCGGCTTCTATCATTTGAGCAATAGGTGAACGTGGCACTAACACACGCTCATCAACATAATATTGCTGGCCAGCAAACCAAGCAAAATTTGTTAAATAAGCCACGGGTAAACGCTCATTAACACGTACAGCAAATAAATTAAGCACAGTGCGGCGTTCGCTTGTTGTTAAACGCGCCGTTAATATTGAATCTTTACTGCCCACTGGAAGGTTTAATGCAAATAACGTTAACGCAACGGCTTCATCCCACGCGTTGTCATTACCATGACCATAAAAAATATCACTGCCATTGAACTGGCTAGTCCCCCAACGTAGTACATCACCGATGGTTACTAACTCATTGATGGCTTCATTAATTAACTCATCATTTAATATCACTGGGTGCAAGCGCTATGCTCCTCGAAAATAGTATTAGGAACATTAATTGAGATTGAAAATAATCCCGTTCCAAAGTGTTTGGCATTGTAACTCAGTAATTTATGAATATGAACCGTATTCATAGGGCAAAAAAGCATTTAAAATAACGGATAATTTAAAAATATAAAAACATGGTCATTTGATGAGCAAT
>Ga0209396_1000948_pt1 | contig 33256 bp, 42 predicted proteins | sample GOMGulsemesocosm_6_FD_184638 | JGI IMG/M metagenome (GOLD analysis project Ga0209396, IMG submission 184638) | Methane-oxidizing microbial communities from mesocosms in the Gulf of Mexico - GOM8C Gulf of Mexico (SPAdes) (version 2) | ecosystem: Environmental > Aquatic > Marine > Cold seeps...
CCATTAAAGCGCAGCGTCTGCTGTACCCGTTATCGTTACCGAGTTTTATTTCATGTATCAACACAAAATTTCTATTGCACCCATGTTAGATTGGACTGACTTGTAGGTTTTATAAGGCTTTGGTGTAGCCATGGGGTAATTATGGGGTACCTAAATTTTTTAATCTATTTAAGGGGCCCCAAATAATTACTTTTCTTGATTCATAAAGCTAGATAATTCTTGAAGCTTCCTAATGAAAATATCCCAGTTATACCCTGAAATACATCCAATCGCTGAAAATCCCAACGCTGAATTAATCGATGGTGAGGCGTTATCTAGTGAGCCATTTAATACAAGTAAACCCCCTTGTACTAACGCGAAAACAACAATACCAACAATAGCTGATAATATTGGGGTAAAAAAGAACCCCCAAAAATATTCTATATCAAAGCTCTTTTCGACAGAAAAATACTTATGAAAGGATATAATATTGAGAATGGCTCCCCCTAATATAGCGCCAAGAGCGGTGAATAGCAGCAGGTAAATAGGTGTCGGGAAACCCACATCTACGCTGATACCCCACAAGAAAAATAACGAAGAAAATCTATTTGCTAATCCGTCAAATATTAGCCAGATGGTAGAGATACTGTAAATCATTAGGTATATAGAGAAAATGCTAATTAATAGGTAAAACCACCAATTCTTTGTGCTTTGGTTGTCTTTGTATGTCAATTGATGCCCTTATTATATGTAAGTTATTGTCGTATATTGAATAATTTTATATCTATTGTATAGACATAAAAATTATTTAGGTGCTAATATCATCGCACTGAATTGCTTTGAACTGCATTTAATGTCTATTTTTATTGATATCTAACAATGAAAGTAAAGTTAAAAAAGAAGTAATTTATTATTAATTACAAAAAATATAGGCTTATGATATTGAATTTGTTAGGTAATGAATGATGAGTGATTCCTCATCCAGTGAATGGCCAAGAGAATTCCCCATCGATGTACCTAGTCAGGATGCTATTCCTGCTAGAGGGTATGTTTACAGGTTAGTTGGGCAAATACCACCTGTTTTAGGTGATTTTAATATGTATAGAACTGACCGACCCGATAGGCATTTTTTACAAAAAGAAATTCCAGAATCCTTTGGGCTATCTTTATGGAAAAAATTGAATCATATTGTAAGACAAAAAGAACGATATTCTGCGCCAGAACAGTTTGGTAATAAAAAAATTGTTGGTGGTGAATTATGCTCCGAATTAGGTGTCATAATCGAAAAGAATAACAGTCATGTGACCTTGTGGAAAAGAAATGACGCAGAGCCCCACTTACATATATGTGAAGAAATAAAATGAGTTTACTTCCAAAAAATACAATGCTCGGCAAATTGAGACTTTTCGAAGTGTATGATGACTTTGAAGGACCTAAATGTTTCTCTGCCATTAATAAATTAGAACAAGTGTTTTTAGTTTATTGGAGTGGTGATTTTAATAACGAAGAAATCGCATTGTCAAAATGGTTATATGCGCCTATCTCTCACAAAAGATTAGATGAGCTCAGAAGGCAGAGTTTTTCTATTCGTGACGTTTTTTTGAAGCCAGAAACGTGTGTTTATAATGTTGATATTCCTTCAATCGGAACAAATAGCATTGTTAGTATGTTAAGTCATGAGAACGTTATTGGTTCTAATATTCCTCCTGAATCCTTTTATTTGGAACCTGATGAGATTGAAGTTTTCGCTAAAGAGGCGGATTGGAACTTTGAATTAAAAATTGCCAAGAAAGCTAAATCGACATCGATAAACGCTAATACTGTAACAAAAGTAATAGATGCCCTAAGTGCGATAGTTCGCTCATTAATGGATGATGAAACTCAAGAAATACCGAAGTTATACCCATTAACTGCCTCATTTGGATCTTTTGAGGTTAAACTTGGCACTAATTATCCTGAAAAATCGTCAATAGCTATAGAGCAACTTAACTGTTTATTATCTGATACTAAACTGTTAGACCGAAACTTAAAAAATATGGGATTAGACCCTTATAAACTAAAAGACTTATTAGATATAGTTGCTCAAGATCGTATTGAATTAACTTTATCCCCAAAGACATATGAACATCTTACTGGAAGCATAGATATCAAGTCGGGCTCACTAGGCCCTGCTATGGAAAGGTTAAATGCAAGCAGTACAACGTTCATTGATTCTGCATTAGTACCTCAGGCAAGTGATCTTGACCGTATTATTGATATTGTTTGCCGCAGGGTGAGTAGTGAAGTATTAAAACATAACAATATTGAAGGTCTTTCTTCTCATCGGCAGGTGGAGTATCACATAACAGCTGCATATTGCCTTGGGTTACTAAATAAAAATTCTTCAGTAACCTCAGCTGGAAGGCTCCTGCATCATAAAAGCACTAAGGAGGCTCAGTATCTATTTTTATCTGATAGGTTTGAGTCTAGTGATATAGGTTGGGCATGGATGAAGTGGTCTAACGTTAATAGTATTTATGATATTGATGAAAATACAGCTAAAGATTTTATTAATAGCTGTGTAAGGGGGCTGAATCCAACTACCTCTAAAAGACGCTCATCAACAATATCAACATGGCTTAAAACTTTTAAGAGCATTAGAGCTGCTGAAAATATTACTGTTGATCTTCCTGTTATCTCCTTTCTCAATAATAAACTGTGAGTATGGCCGCATACTTAATTTTACTGTGAGTGGTTTATAAAACATCACTACTTTCAAAAGCTGAATCACCAAATAAATAGGGTCTGGTTAACTTTAATTAAAGTGAACCTGACCCTATTTATTATATGTTTTTGACTGGGCGTTAGTATCTTGACTTGATTCCTTTAAGGAAGTTTTATAGTTAACTGGGCAGTGTAATTTAGAATATTTAATCTGCCCATTATGATTTTCTAAAGTGAAACCTTTTAGAAAATAAACCTACTTAAAATAATGCGGTTATTGGTGTCGGTACTGATAAAGAAGACTCAAAAATTGCTTTCATTTCTTTATCAGTAATTTTACTAATTTCGACTATGAGCCCTTGATAATATTGATTAGATTTTATTTTATCTAGAGGATAATCCTTGGCAAAGTCAACAACATTTTTAATATTGTCGAACAAGGGAAGAGCGGTAAATTGCGGTATGCGCAACAGGTCATTTACGAGTTCAGGATTATGAACAATAACATCAGAAATAGAGCGGATAAGCTGTTTTTCATCTAAAGTCAAACTCATTATACACCTCCTTTCTTTAGTATTGTCTTTAGTCTAGTGCTTAAAGACGAAGTATTAGAGCCATCATACTCTGATTTTACAGTCGTATGTATCGTTTTTCGTAAAACAGGCTTCATTTTGCAGCGACCATCCATAGTCCACATTTCTTCATCTACCATTTTTAACTCAATAACAATACCTACACCATCTGCTCCTAACCGTAAAGATTCCGCACCTTTATTCGGTTCGCTCCAAAGTGCTACATCGCGACTCGGATCATGCCCTAATCCTGTTGAATTAAGAGTCATTCCAAGAGGTGTCACGGACAAAACAGAAGCCCCCGGATCATCAGATAAGACAGCTGCATATTTGCCAGGCCACCTTTCACTTATTTGTGGACCATCAAGCAATAGGCACACCACTAAATTAGGCCCAACGGCCCTAACTGCCTGTGCAACAGGTTCCTGTCGGGCTAAGTCTTCACAAATTAATGGACAAAGCTTAACGCCATCCTTTGTATGTAAAGTTAGCAACCTTCTTCGGCATACCTCAATATTTTCCCACCACTTTTTTCCAGGATCAAGAGTACTAGATAAATTATAGTTTCTTAATTGATTTTTGTCTAAAAACCAACGATGGTGCTTTTGTTGCTCAAAACTATCAAATTCTTTTGTTTCTCCAATAAAAGCTAATTTAGCAGCGTTTTTTGCTTTGTTATTGTTGTCACTATATATGCCGGCAAGAAGTGAAGGTGCGTTTTCACCGAAGCATTCAAATAGAATATTTTGAAATTTTTCAAATGTTTTCTCACTGAGCGAACATTCTGGAAGAACAATTAAATCAACTGTACCTACTCTTTTTACTGCAGATATTAAAGCATTGAGAAAATCTTGAGATTTTAATTCTTTATTTGGTTTGTAGTCAAAAAAACCAAAGTATTCGTTCATTTCCAAATGCGAATTATTTTTAGATTCAACAAACGAGCTTGGGTCTATTTCCAAGGGCCAAGGAAGAAATAATATATTGTACGATTTCTTATCAAAAGACTTTTTCACTTGTTTATTAACTATGATTTGAGGCATGACCGATGGTTTTATACAAGCAAGATTTTGGGTTAAGTTGTTTATTGTTAACCCTGACTGTGGGACATTCGCCTTAAACGTAACAAAGCCATGTTTTTTGTCACTATCAGTGAGGTGATGGTTCGTTTTATATACTAAATTTCTAATAAAAAGTAATAAATGCAGTTTGTTTTCGATTGTAATATCGCAGATGTTTATATCTGAAAATAACTCGTCAACAGAAAGGAGTAAATGAAAAACTGAAGTTATGAATTCTTGCCGATTTAAAAGGTCATATATACAAACGTTAAAATTATTCTTGTTGAATACCGTATCCAAGTTGGATACTAAGTTGAATCGACTATGGTTACCATTAGTGTTGGTGCTTTCAAATTGCTGTTCGATTAATGATAGCCATTCATTGGATAATAAACTTACTATTTCATTATCATCACTTTTCCAAACAAAGTGTTTTTGTGGAGACACAATAAGTCGATATTTGTCTGTGTAATCCAATAGAGAGTATAGAATAAGAAATACATTTGGTGGCCAAGATAGAACAACGTTCAGATCTTTAAATTTTAGGTCTTTAAAAGCATCTAGTTGTTTCAAGTCATCGACCGAGGGAAGTACCAGTTTTCCAGAAAGCTTTATTTTTTCAAAGCTATCAAAATCAGTCCTAGGAAAATAATTTTCAATAAATTTTTTTAATTTCATTTTTAACTGTCGATAATTATTGGCAATGGTGTCTACTAATATTTTGTCTAATTATTAGTAAACACAGTTAAGTTTCGCAGGTTGTAATTAACAATCACATTCTCTGCCCAGTCCAAACCACGCGGCCAATTAGTTCTAGGTCTATGCCGTCTAATTGCGATTTGTTGATTTCCCAAGCTTCGTACATATTGTTGTCTGATTTAACCTTGATGATCCCACCGGGTAACATTTGCAACCGCTTCACCAACAAGCTGTTTTCATGGCGCAATACATAAATACCATCAGACATACTGTTTAGATGGCGGTCAACCATGATCATGGACTCACTTTTTAAAGTGGGGTACATGCTATCGCCATCAACTAACATCAAAAATACATCGTTTGGGTTTACGCCTAGCTCTTTACGAAGCCACGCTGGTTCAAAGCTAATACTCTTAGTGTGGTTTTCTGTTTCAACTAATGCGCCACCACCTGCCGAAGCCGTCACTTCATAAAAAGGCAATTCAATATGATTAGGCTCTTTTGTCGTTAGCTTATTAGTTTCGGGTGATACCGGGCTGGACTCTATTCCTGAGTTTAGTCCTGATTCTAAGGGGGTGTCGTTGCTCATTAGCCAATGCGTGTATCGCTCCAACTCTGGAACTTTAATTATTTTTTCAATGATAGTTAATCCAACATTAGAGTGGCCAGTTTCAACTTTTCTTAATGTACTCAATGGGATAGATGTTTTTTTGGAGAATTCTATTTGGTTCATTTTGAGGCTTTCTCTCAAAATTCTGATTTTTTTTGAATAAGTCATGTTGATTAATTCCATATTAGGCATTACCATGGCTGTGAATTCCCAATTAGGACTTTTTGCGTTCAGGTAGTCCCAAGTAGGTTCAACCTTTAATACTGCCATGAGGCGAACGCTATGTCGATAGCCAAAAATGTAAATAGAGAAGCTAACATCATGAATATGAACAATAACAGAGCTGCCCAATTGAGCGATCAACGCAATTTGCGGATTAAAGAAGTCATTGATGCTGTTGGCTTGTCGAGAAATACCATTTATAGACTTATGGAAAAGTTCCAGTTCCCGAAAAAGGTGAAGTTGTCGCAAGGGTTGGTTGGTTGGCGTATTGAGGAAGTGAAAATATTTCTAGAGTTGGGCCCTGACGGTTGGTACGAAAAATACGGGCAGAGTCAGCAAACAGTAAAACTAGCTAAGCAAGCATAAGGACAGGGACGAAATTATGAATACATCATTTGCACTTCTAGCACGTTTCGAATCACCAACAGTACCGCTTAGAGATGTCTGTGAAGAGTTTTTTGGCTACACGCCTAAAACAGCTGAGCAAAAAGCCAAAGGGCAAGATTTGCCAGTGCCTACATTCAAGCTTCGAGATTCTGAACGCTCACCAAGCCTAATCAATGTTGCTGATTTAGCAGCGTTCATTGATGAAAGACACGCGCAAGCCAAAAGTGATTGGCAGTTAATTCAACAAGCAAAAGGAATCACCCAATGACTGTTAACGCAATGGGACAGCCAACCCCACTTAAGACCCCAGCCAGAATCGCCCAATGCAGTGAGATTATTAGCGCAATGCGCGACATGCTAGCCAAAGCCAGTGCCAAGGCCTCAGAGAAAAAGCGCATCAATAAGCCGTTTGTATCTCACGGATTAGCTAATCAAAAGATTCGCAACGCTGGCGGTCAACAAGCTGTTTATGCAGCAAGTGAAGCTCGTTACCAATCACAATTACTGGCGGGGATTTAATCATGGCTACTTCTTCAATGAATACTGACGAGTTTGTAGCGCTAATTAATCAAAAAGAACACCTTAACGCTGATAGCGAGGTGTTTGGTTACCTAATGGCAATCTGCAATGTAGCAGTATGTGTTTACGGAATTGACTCTCAGGAATACCTCATTGCCGAAAATGAGCTTAACAAGCTATTAGGGGAGGATTAATTATGGAATCACTTAATGTTGGTGACCGCGTTAGCACGGCGGTTGATGGAATGAGTAACGGAACAATCAACACAGTTAGACCGTGCGGTAGCCGTTTTATCTATGGTGTAACACTTGATGAAAAAGCACACCGTGAGTTTGCCATGAACACCAATGAAGTTTTATTGATCTCAGAAGATGTGGAGTTAATACCTGCATGAGTTTTAACGCCTTAAACTTAAATAAAACTGCCGACATATCGTCGGCTTTTTTGGGTTCCGTAATTGATGACGTAATCAGTGGCAAGCCAGATTTACGAAAATTTAGTGCTGGACCTGATATTGAGGCGATGGATCTTGCCCTAAATCGTGTTGAGCAATTGGAACATGCGCGACGTCTTTTAAGCCCCGCAGGGGGGAGCGAAGCGACCGAAGACTATAGGCTAGTCAAGAGGTGCAAAAGTCCGACACGCAGTGAAAAGGAAATTTCGCGTCGATTAGAGTTACAAAAACAAGAATTTGGTCTTAATGAAAAAGAGCTAGCTAAGCGCCATGCTGATTATTTAGAACTTCATAAGGATAAGGTCAAGCTGCCTTACCAAAAGAGCTGGGAATCAAAGCATGACCCTGTTTATGCGCCTAATTCGGGCGGCTTAAATGTCGTTTTAGATCAGGAAACTGGCGAATTAAAGCTAAAAGTAGGTCAGCGCCCGGCAAAAGCCACGCTCTCTCATCGTGAATGGTCAGGTGATTATCGTTTTCGCGTATCGGTTCAGGCCTCAAACAGTGAGCCACCGCCGGCACAATCAGGCGATCGCATCACCACCATGCTAAATAGTCGAGCAGCATCCAAAATTTTAGACAGCGGCGCGTTTGTTTCAGCGGTTCGCGATGGTTACACCACGTTTTTAACCCCAACATTCGATAACGCCGCTCGATACCGACTCGCAAATGACCATTATTATAAAATTGGCATGGGTAAAGCGGGTGACGAAATAAGCCCTGATGTTAAAGCTACTGGGCGTTACACCAAGGTTGAGTTAGGAAAATCAACTATTGGCCGTGAAGTAAGTCGTTTCTTTGATGCCGCCAATAGAATGTATCAGCGAGGCTGGCAGGTTAATAATCAAGTGTTAAGAACTCGCGTGATTCATTCGCCAGTTGGCCCTATCAAAATGAATTGCATCGGCATGGTTGCAAAGATTGCACGAGCCCCACTAATCGTCGAGGCCGTTCAAGTTATTCATTCCAAACATGGTCCAATTAAAATGGAATGTGTATCAACGCCCGAAAAACTAGATTATTTATGGGTTGCAGAATGCCCAGTCACCACCAAAGTGATCCACTCAGATAAAGGGCCCATTAAACACGTTAAACAAAACCCGCATTGCCATGTATTAATGCGCTGGAATGTTGAACCTTACTTGTTTTATGACTGGGCAAAACGTTTGGAAGGTTTGTGGGGCAACGGTATTGCGAAGTTAGAACGTATCAAAAATGCGAATGCCGCCAGTGGTTATTTGCTTAAGGCCATTGGCTACGTGCTTAAAGGTTCAGCCAACGACCAAGGCGAAATTCGCGGTAACCGTTACAACATCAGCAAACCAGCACGCGCACCAGGTTATGAATGCATGGCCGAATTTGACGCGCAAAACATGATGGCAATCATCAAAGAAATGAAAGAAAAAGTGCGTCTTAAGGATGCGCCAGTTAGGGCGAAAATAATTCATGCCCAAAGTGAGTTAGCGGAAAGTCAGCGAGTTTACAACATAAACAAAGCCATCAAAGGCCGCACCCGCGCGCTACGCACCATAACCTTAGAAAAAATCCGCAAAAAAATGGATAAATTCAGAGTCCAAATTGATGAGGGTTATCAAAAAATAAAATCCCGTGGGGTTCGAATCAGTGATTGGCAAATTACATTCAATGATTCTGAGTCACTCGGTAAGTTCATGGGTTATGCATCAGCCAAACGTGGTTGGGGGGCTAAGTTAATAACCGATGGCATAAATAGAAATGAAATCAACTTGCCGCCCTCACCTGATTTAGATTATTTGCAAAAGCCATTAGATGAATTAATTAGCAAGGCTAGGCGTTACTGGGGCGGTCTAGCAGCAAAACTTGAAGTTAGGGAGGTGTGTTGGCCGCTACAAATGGCTGATGCGAACCTAGAACGCGAGTATGAGGGAGTAACAACCGATGAATATTACAACGAGTATTACAACTATCAGGATTACTTGGTTGTGTAATTGAATCGGTTTGTGAGTGCTGAAACCGGCGATGACAATTTAAAATTTAATGTAATCGAGTGATAGAGGACTAGAAATGCGAGTTATGTGTAAACACTGTGGTGGGAAGGCGAGAATCAGTAGCACTGACCGCATATCAAATGATTTTTCACGATTGTATTGCCAATGCTCAGATGTGAAAAATTGCGGCCATACGTTTGTAATGGAATTGGGGTTTAGTCACACGATAAATCCACCATCAAGTGTGATCGACCAATTGTTAGTTGAGCGGTTTAGGCAAATGCCAGAAGAGCGCCAGCAAGAACTATTCGGTTTTGCTGCAGGTTAATACAGGATATTTGATGAAAACAGATGATGAAAATAAAGCCCTGATTCTCTATGTTAAGTGGTATGACAGATTTAACGATGAAGAAGCAACAAGGCGGTACTAACATCAAGGGCGCAACAAAGTAGTTATTTCTGGATAAGGCTAGCACTAGCACGGTATTGGTCAACCTTGATCTGTGTACAACATAAAACTATTTAAAAAGAACTTTAACCAATAATCGTTGAATGATTGGCCATGAAGTTCAATGATTTTTGACACGTTTATCACCTGTTATTTCAAGTGATACTTATTATATAACCCATACTTAGCTGCTGACATTAAATAACATCTCAGTGCGAGAGAACTGTCTCCGTCTGTTTTTTCGGTCTCTTTTTCTAGTGCCGGTAACTGATCGGAAATGTGAAGATGTGTATAGCGCTTCGCCTTAAAATATCCTACTCTGTCCATGAATGAGCGAGAATAAATACTTAAGGGAACATATGAAATTTACAACATTGATATTATTATTATTGTCGTTCGGCGCATTAGCTACCAGTGGGAACGAAACCATTGAATCATTTAGTAAAGCAAAAAAAGAGCTATTAAAAAAAGTGTATGCAGATCATCGTGAAACTATTTATTGTGCTGCAACATTTGATATGAAAAAGAAAATTTTGCTGCCAAGTGGTTACGTGTCTAACAAGCACAAAAAACGGGCTAAACGTGTCGAGTGGGAACATGTAGTGCCGGCACAAAACTTTGGTCAAACTTTTAAAGAGTGGCGCAAGGGAGATAAACAATGCATCAACAGAAAAGGTAAATCATATAAAGGGCGTCGTTGCGCTAATCGTGTGAATAAAGAGTACAGATTAATGCAGGCCGATCTATATAATTTGTATCCGGCTATAGGGGCGGTGAATGCGTATCGCAGTAATTATAATTTTACTATGCTACCCAGCGAAACGTCAGATTTTGGTACATGTGATATGCGCATTGAAAACCGGAAAGCACAGCCGCCGGAAAGATCTCGCGGACGTGTTGCACGTACTTATTTATATATGGAAAACGCATATTCTCGTTATAAAATGAGTAAATCACAGCGAAAACTTATGCTTGCTTGGGATAAAAAATATCCTGTAAGTCAGTGGGAATGCCAACGCGCGGACAGAATTGAAAAAATTCAGGGTAACAAAAATTCGATATTGAAAAGGCGGTGTAGTTAACAAACCACAGAAAACAGGAAGACTTAAGAAAAAACAGACGCCAATTGACGTCTGATTTTTATTTTTACCAGCTAATAAACTGCTGGACAGTGTCGTATATTTCAGTGTTTTTTTCCTGCATTTTATCTAGAAATACATTAATACATGTATCAGCAGCGCCCCCCTTATTTAGAATTGAAAGGCCTTCGATCAGTTCCTGAATTACTATCGTACAATCATGTAATGCAATTAAGTTATTATTGTTCATATTTAGTTCCAATTATCTTTTAATACAATTAAATCGCGTATTTAGCAGCTATCTAGGAACTAAGAATAGAACATTTCATTCTTGATTGTAAAGAAGTTTTTGCTGTAACTCGTTGTTTTTTATATGTTAAAATGTTATTCGCATTGGGGTGTAACTGCGCGGTATCAGTGTAACTCAATGTGGAAACGTTCTTAAATGTTAATTGACTATTCCCGAAAATAAATGTGATTTGTATATTGAAAGATATTTACCGGTTATTTGATTCATAGAAAATATAAATACTTAAATAAATATAACTATCATCAGGCTTTCTAATCTACACATTGAAAGTCCAGATAAAATCACTCCTCTTCGCCTTCCGCTTTCGCGATGCGTTTTAACGTTTTTGACATTGGTATGGTCACGGCTAAACGATCAGAATCAAGCTAGTAAAGGATCTGAAATTAAATAAAAACGATCACAATGTCAAAGTGTGGACATTCTTTGTCATAAAAGGATCTAAATGTTTAGTTTAATCGGGCAATACGATACTATTTACCTAAATCAGTTAAGTGATGTTAAATTATGAAAATGCTAGTTAGAGGAATTGAGCCCCAAGAACGGGTAAGTTTGATAATGGAATTAACCAAAATTGGTAGCGAGAATATCAGAAGTGCGTTAATCGACCACCTAAGCAAAGGGCTATCAGAAAATGATGCGGCAATGCTTAATGATGTTCCCCAGCAAAATTTTAACCGCGCATTAAAGCGGCTCAATGAAATTGCTGCTGTTGTTGAAAAAATTAAAGAATTCGATTGGGATAAATTCAAGAAAGCCAGTTGCTAGCTGGCTTTCATAAATTTACTTAGTTAAGCCTTTTAACTTTTCAACGGTTCTTAATCCAGCCAGCCCAAGCATAGCCAGCGTTAATTCCATCATCACTTCAAGTGGCAATTCTGGCGCACCGGCATCGGGCATCAACCATTGCAATAATGGGTTGATCACAAACGCAAACAAGAACCCAATGCCACAAACCCACATTAAAAAAGGTCGGGCACCGGCTACAAAAATGCTACGGTGTTGCGCTTGAACCTGCATTATTCCAGCTTGTACTAAAGCTGGCTTTTGCGCCAAGCGTTGCTTAACAATTTCAAGCGTTAGCTCTTCTTCATCAGATGTAAATAAATCATCGAGAATGCCGCCAACTGCTTTGATAGGTTCGGCCGCTCCCACAGAAAATAAACTGCTTAATAGTCCCATTACTTATTCCTCACGGTTTGTTTTTAAGAATGATTGCTAAAAATTCTTTAGGGTTTTTAGAAATAGCTTTAGCCAAACTATTCACCCCAGTTAATAAATGCGGTGCGGCATAGGCGGCTAGGCCAATTAACCCCGTTTGCAAGCCATCATTTAACCCAAGCCAAACACAAAAACTTTCAGCAATATAAGCTGATAAAATTGCCATTAGCACAGACATAAAATAATGAAAAAACGTGATCTTGGTGCCAGACAAATACATTTGGGTGGCTGCTGCTAATAAAGACAAAAGGCACAGTTGCCCCCATTGTCGTAAAAATGTAATAAGTTCTTCCATTAGTCTTCTTCCTGTGGATATAGGTCTGAATAGGTTGGTATTGAAAACTCAATGCGCTGGTGCGCTGGCAAATATTCGTTGATTTCTTCCATATCTTGCTGCATCGGCACAACTTCATTGTTGTAATAAGCGCGGGTGATTTTGTCTAAATCACCAAAGCCCGGTGAATCACCAGACGATTGACCGCATAACGCTTCCATGGCTCGATGCATACTGAGCATATCGTTAAGGGTGATTTTTTTAATTTTTTCAAAATCATCTTTTGTGGCGATATCACCAACGGGAATAATCTTGATTGCTTTGTCAGCATCAGCTTTGCCGCTTTTGTTATTAATAAATAAACTGCGGAAATTACCCACACCTTTTGAGCTACGAATTGCCGCTTTAAGTTCTTTTTCATCATCAACTGATAAATTGGGATCGGCCATCGAGAAGATAAAGCCCATGTGCGCGCCATTTTTAAAATACTTACGACGAAACAAAGTGGCATCTTCATTAAGCAATGCCGACTGAATGCCGCCATAATATTGTGGTACACCATAAATACCTTGGCTTGGGTCATATTCTTTTAAGTGAATCACTTCACTCTTTTTAAATCGAACAATAGAACCATCATTTTTGATTTGGGCGTAAACACCTGGTGTTGTTGTATAGCGCATGGTTACGGCTGGCAGGTGACGCAGTTTTATCACCGCACCAAATGTGTTGCGAATAATTTGCAAGTAACCATTGGCAGACCAACAATAATCAAAGGCGAACTTTTTAAATGTGCGCTGGCTTAAAATTGGGTTTGGCTTAAACCATTTCAAAATCATGTTGCGCTTAAAATATAAAATGGGTCCATGTTGCGCATTAACCCGTAGTAATTTAATAAGCCCAGACAAGCTAACCGGCGGTGAATACAGCCCGTTCATGTCTGAAAATATGCCGATGTAATCGGTCATGTGATTATCTAAACAAGTTTCGGGGTCGCCAAAGCTAAACATATCAACATTGTTAGTTTTAGCGTGTTCGGCTGGTTGGGTATTGGGTTTAGTCATTATGCTGCATCTAATCCTATTGATGTTTGGTTGCTGCTTGCATCACCTGATAACGGTTCATAAATCATGGCGTGCATAATTGCCCAAGCAATGTCTGCATGGCCTGTTGCTGCGGTGCGGTTGGTTGCATAGCTGATTTGGTCACCAACTACTTTTTTGCGAATATTGATAAAACTGCTGGCAACGCTAACTGCATCTTCATCAAATTCGAGTCGTTTTTTACCAATGACGTTGAGAGCCTTTAACACCATTTTGTTTTTGATATAGGGGTTGTAATGAATGGCCATTGCCATGGGGTAGAATTTTTGAATAAGCTCAAATACACCGTAGCCAATGCCTGTGGTATCAACGCCAATGTGAACAACATTATATTTAAGCGTTAGCTCTTTGATTTCATCGGCCATTGCTTCAAAGTCGTTGCCTGATAAATCCAATGTTTCTAATATTCTGAATTTTTCATTAGCGTTAAGCGGCAAACTTAATACAGCAACCGATGCTTTATCGCGGGTTCGTGCAGGGTCAAAGCCAATCACAACAGGTTTCATTGCAAATGGGCGTGACCAAGTGTCGTCATAATCAGTCCACTTGCCGCGATCACCCATACAAGCCATTAGTTGTTTTAGGCTAAACGCACTGTGCGCATCATCGATAAATTTACACATGAATAAATTATCGAATTCTTCTTTTGAATATTCGTTTTCAAGCATCGCAATATCAATGCGATTAAAGCCTTTTTCAACAACGTCATAAACGTTGAGGCGTTGCCGCCAAATACCATCATCACAGACCTTGCCGTGCTGCAAATTCTTATGGCTAACATCAACCGCAAATTCAACATCGTTACAGGCTTTTGTTTTGCGGTACCAGCGACCATTCCACAAGTCATAAGCCTCATGACTGGTGACTGATGGCGTACTAAAGTAAGTAATTCTAAAATCTTTATGGGTTGCCATTGCTTGTGCCAAGCTGCGCAACTCTTTAAATTTAGGGATCCAGAAAACTTCATCAATATATAAATCGCCTGATGCTGATTGTGCGGTACGCGCATTGGTCGATTTAAAATACAACGTGATAGTTTTGCCGTTGTGGTGCAGGGTTAGCGGTGAACCGCTTAATTCTATTTCAAACTTTTCACGACATAGCGCAATAATGTTGGCCTTGAATATTTCAGCCTGGTCACGCGATGCGGATATAAATATTTTATTACGGCCATTAACAATCGCGTCATAAAACGCTTCAAATGCAAAATAGAATGTCGCACCAATTTGGCGAGGCTTTAGAATGAACCGGCTACGGTGATCTTGATTTTCAAACCAATGCTTTTGGTGATGATAAAGTAAATCATCTTTGAGTTCGTCCAGCATTTCTTTAGTGATTGCTGATACATCATTTTTGATTTTCTTCTTTTTGTTACGCTGCTTTTGCTTTGACTGGGATTGGCGCGGCTGGCTATCATCACCTGGTACATCAACTGTATTTGCTCGACCATACTTTTTGCTAATGGCAGCACTTGGTAAGCGTGATTGGTTTAACGCACATTGCTGGCGCGTTAAAAAATCTAACTCTTTATAGTCACCCTCTGTTTTGTTTTCTCTATCTGCCAGTAAAACAATGCGCCTTGCAATGGCTGTTTCAGCATTGAGTGACGGGCACAATTCATTCCAACTGCCATCATCCCCCCACCGCCTTAACGTTCGGGCACTGGGCATCCCCTCAATTTCTGAGATTTCATCAAAGGTCATGCCGCCAAAAACATAATGGTCTTTGGCAGTTTTTATGATTTGGGGTGTGTAACGAGGTTTCATAAATTGCCGAGTGCATTAATTAATGAAATCAGTTTATAGGGCAAAAAGACTTAGTTCTTTATTATTAATTCTGGTTGATTCCTAAATTGGATTTATAGGAATTTCAAGGAGTTAATCAAGTGGAGGGATAATCAAATTAGGTGCAAACTCATGTTTCAAAAGTAACGCCATCGTTATTAGTTAAGCAGAGGAAATGCAAAAATGCCACGTAGTTTACGCACAATACCATTAGCTATTGCCGCAATGGGATTCACCGTTGATGGTCGAGAAATATCAGAAAAAGATATTGATGACATTGTTGCAACCTACAGCTATAAAAAATATGGCGCACGTATCAATTTAGACCATGAATTTAATTGGTCTGGCTGGGCTGCTAAAAACTTGCATGGCGTTGATTTAAATGGCGGCATGCTTGGTGATGTACTTGAAGTAACCAGCGGCTTAAATGACGATGGCGTAAAAGTGTTATATGCAGTGCTTGCACCTAACGCATCATTCGTACAACTAAACCAAGCCGATCAAGCCGTATATTTCAGCATTGAAATAAACCGCGATTTTATGAAATCAGGACAAACCTATTTAACTGGTTTAGCCGTTACGGATTACCCTGCCAGCGCATACACAGACCGAATCCATTTTAGCAATAACGAAAAAGCAGATGGTGTTGATAGCAATGCAATCAGCCTATTAAAAGTTGGCTTTGAACTGGATGAAATCGAGCAACCTAAAAAAAGCATTTTTAAACAGTTATTCACATTTGGAAAGGACGATAACGATATGACACGCGAAGAATTAGCAGCAGCTATGAAAGACGGACTTGGTGAGCCGTTCAATAAATTTCATCAAGCGTTAGAAGAAAACACCGCCGCCATCAAAGTATTGCTAAGCAAGCAAGGTGGCGAGCAAGAAGAATCACAAGAAAACCGTGGCAGTGATCAAGGCGAAAGTGATGAAAAAACAAAAGCACTAGAAGAACAACTTTCTAATGTGGAAACCCAGTTAGTTGAACTAACCGCAGCATTTAAAAAAGCGGCTGGCACTCAAGCTGATGACACAACCCAAGGTGAAGAAGAGCACCAGGGCGAAGATGGCAAATATAACAACATGCTTTAACTAGCAGTTTGTTATCACGATTAATTAGCACAGGAATTTAGTAATGAAACTAAAGACAACCCAAGTATTTGCCGCAGTGATGGCAGGTTTAGCCAGCAACTATGGTGTTGCGTCAATGAATGAACAATTTGCCGTTGAACCCTCAGTTGAACAAAAACTATTTGATCAAGTGTATGAAAGTGCTGAATTCTTACAGCACATCGACACGCAATTAGTTGATGATTTAGTTGGTGCAGGAGTTACCGCAGGTGTAAGCGGTGGCATTACTGGTCGCGCAGGTGTAGAAACCGACGAAACCAAAGAGCGTAGCACTAAAGACCCATTAGGGTTGGCAAGCCGTGAATATCGCTGTTATGCAGTTGAATGTGATACACACATTTCATGGAAAACAATGGATACATGGGCAAAGTTCCCTGATTTTCATAACCGTTTTCGTGCCCATGTTCGCCAAGCAATAGCACTCGATATTATCAAAATTGGTTTTAATGGCACCAGTGCCGCAGCGACAACCGACATTGCTGCAAACCCAATGCTTGAAGATGTGAACATTGGCTGGATGCAATTGGTTCGTCGTGACATGGCGGCAAATGTGATTGCTGATGGTGATCAACAAGCTGGTGAAATTCGCATTGATGCAATTGGTGATTACGCAAATCTTGATCAAGCTGTTCATGACTTGATGCAAGCAGTCCCATTGCACAAGCGAATTGGTTTGATTGCCATTGTTGGTGATGAAATTTTAGCGAAAGAGAAAAATAAGCTCTACGCCAAGCAAGCGCACAACCCAAGCGAAAAAGAAAAAATTGAACTTGAACAAGTTATTGAAACCTTTGGTGGTTTAAAAACTTATAAAGTGCCGTTTTTCCCGTCTCGCGGGATCATGGTTACATCGTTTGAAAACCTTTGTCATTACGTGCAAGCCGGTTCAACACGCACGCACATTGAAAACAATCATAAGAAAAAGCGCGTTGAAGATTACCAGTCACGCAATGACTGCTACTACATCAACGACCTTGAAAAGATTGCTTTCTTTGAAGCGACATCAGTGAAGCTAGACAAGGTTCGTGACCCTGCTGTGTTAGATGCAGATTTCGACCCTGTAAATCCAGCACATTACATTTGGTCATAAACCAATAAGTAAAGTGTTGAATATCGGTGACCTGTTAATGCAGGTCACCAATTATTAAAACGAGTAGAGAACTTTTTGATATGAGCTTAGTAAAAAAACGCCAGCAACAGATCTTGCAATCAACAAGCCAAGCACAGCCAGTGGCAACCGCTACACCAGTAGCAAAAGCTGTTAGTGAAAGCATTGCTTTAGACCGTCCAGAAGTGATGGCTGAATTTGATTTGTTCAAAGTTGCAATTGATGCAGACCTAGCTCAACTCAAAAAGATTTCAGACGTAAGCGATAAGCGCGACTACAAAGCCAAAGCAATTGAAGATAACGAATATATGGCTTATCTCAATCGCTATAAGGCCAGCGATGCCAATCACCCAAATTCTGTTGTTACCTGGTTAGTTATTTGGTTGGTTGATTTAGGTCGCTGGAATACGGCACTTGAATATTTGCCAATGCTCATTGAGCAAGAGCAGCGTTTACCAACTGCATTTAAAACCGAAGATTGGCCAACATTCTTTATTGATCAGCTTTATGACGAGGGTGCCAAGTATCTTGCAAAAGGTCGTGATGCTATCGAGCAAAGCCAAGTGATGAAGTTATTCAGCTACATGACCGCACATTTTGAGCAACAAGAGTGGGTTGTCAATGAAGTAGTTGGCGGCAAGTTGTTCGCAATGGCAGCAAAGCTTGAAGTCGCAGCGTTTAATTATGGCAATGCATACAACTATTGCACCAAAGCAATGGCTTTAAATGACAAAGCAGGTGTAAAGAAATTAGCTAAAGAGTTAGCCAAAACCATTGGCAAAGAAACAGATATTTAACAGCTCTACCGCCTGTGGGCAATCAGCACGGTTGGTTAATGCTTTAGCACTTTGCCATTAATGTTGATGGCGCCCACACCCATTTATCAATGTGAGATGTAGTAAATGAATTTAACAGGAATGCCACAAGCTGACCCAGTAAACACCATTGTAACTAACAACGGTTTTTATCCTGATTTGGGTACTGCTGAATTTGTTAATGACTACGCGGTTGCAACGGAATACAGCAACAGCGATGCCATGTTAACCACTCATATTGCGCTGGCGATTGTTGATGTAAATCGCCAGTTAAAAGAATTTAAAGCGTTGAACTGGTTGGCACAAAGCCAACTACAAGACGTTACCAGCGATGTTGTTGCAGGTGTTAGCGAACTAATCACCCTATACAAACATGCGGTGTTTAGCTTAGCAAAAGCCAAGATGCTAATTAGCCGCCTTGGTGAAACTCACCGTGACCAACGGGCCGCGCAAAACATGCAAGCCAGTGACAACCAAGATTATTGGTTATCACAAAGTAATGATGCGGTTCGTCAAATGATCTGTGCGACAACTAGTGGGGTTGAACTGCTATGAGTCAAAACTCAAACCAGAACCCAAGCAAGAACAAGCTACAACGCCTAGTTAGCTATTTGATTGATGCTACTTACAAAGGGCGAAATCTAGCGCATGCCGGTCAATTTGATTGTTGGATTGAGGGAGGGCGCATTGAGCCAGCCAGCAAGCACATTAACGGTGCAGGTTTGCTAGCCGCTCGCTTTTATTACAGCGGTGTGATCAGCGTTAACCCATGCAGCGCACCGGCTGAATTGATATCAACGTATGTGAGTTTTTGGTTAATGAATAATGCGCAGCGTGAAGACAGTAACGATGTTGAATTTAGCAGTGACTTGAATGATGACAGCAGTATTGAACTTGAATTGACCATCGAAAGATTTGTTGAAGATATTGAATTGATTGAAGACGTTAACGGGCCATTCGAACTGATGTTTCAAGGCGAATTAAAGCGGTTTGATTTTGGCGCTCAAAGTTTGTGGATTGCCGAAGAGTTCACCCTTGATGGCCAAATAGATAATGCTGACATCTAAGTTTAACAACCAAAAAGCATTAAAGCAGTTAGACCTTCTAACACTTAACCCGAATAAGCGACGGAGAATTTTACGCGGTGCAGGGCGCAAGGTTAGACGAGACAGTAAAGCAAGATTAAAAGACCAGCGTGATTTATCGGGTTCGGCTTGGAAAGTCCGATCCGATGGTCGAAAAAAACGAATGTTAAGCAAGCTCGCTCGCAACATTCAGGTTCATACATCGCCCAACGATGCCAAGGTCACTTTTGGTAATCCACGGATAGGGAAGATTGCCAGAGCGCATCAGGAGGGCATAACCCAACGTATGACATCAAGCCAAGCAGTGAAGATGTATGGCACCCCAAATTATGATGATGGTGCGACAAGAAAACAGGCCAAAGCATTACGTAGTGCTGGCTACAAAGTTCGAAATAAACGCGGCAAGGGTTGGAAAACACCCAGTCTAAAGTGGATTACTGAAAACCTTACCATTGGTAAAGCAGGTCTGGTTCTTCGTATTTTACGTGGTAACAAGAAGGGCAAAAGCAGCTGGGACATTAAGCTTGCAAAACGTTCGTTTTTAGGCCAAAGCCAAAGCGAATCAAAACAGTTAAAAAACTACATGTTGGACGAGGCAATGCGCCTCAGCTAAAAGGGTAAAAATATGGCACAAGGTAAGGTTTCCGTAACCTCATTACAAACTGGTAGCGGCGTGACAAAAGAAGTTGAACGCTCTGTTTTATTCATTGGCGTTGGCACCAGTAATCTAGGCAGTATTGTTGCAATTAATGCGCAATCTGATTTGGATGCGTTAATTTCAGCGAGCGATTCAGCGTTAAAAACTCAATTAAAATCATGGGTTCGTAATGGTGATGATTTAGTTTCTGGTTGGGCGATTCCAATCACCCAAGGTGATGACATTTTGGCCTTGATTGATAAGGCGATGGATCAAAACATCAGCCCAGAAATCATTGTTATTACAACACCAGTAACGGGCAAAGCAGAAGTGGAAAGTTATCAAGCAAAAGCGCTAGAAGTTTTATCTTCACACGCCCGTCGAATTAGATTTTTATTGGCCGCACCTGGTGCAATTCCATCAGGCGTTGGGGCACAAACTTGGAGCGACCATTTAACAGCACTGACCCCGTTAATCGATGGTGTTGTTGGTGATCGTGTTGCAGTTATCCCATTGCTGATTGGTGATGAGCTTGGCGGTGTTGCTGGTCGTTTGTGTAAGCGTTCAGTCACTATTGCTGATAGCCCAATGCGCGTGCAAACGGGTGCGTTGTCACTCTTACCATTACCCGTTGATAGTGCTGGCGCACCGCTAACCAGTGCGGTTACTGCGGCACTAGATGCTATTCGTTTTAGCTGTGTTCAGTTCTACCCTGATTTTGACGGTGTTTATTTTGGTGACGTTAATATGCTTGATGCAGAGGGTGGCGATTATCAAACCATTGAAGCTGGCCGCATCGTTGACAAGGTTGCGCGTCGAGTTCGCATCATTGCAATTTATCAAGTCAAAAACCGTCGATTAAACAACTCACTATCAGGCATTGCTTTTGGTAAGCGAGTGATGGGTAAACCAATGCGCGAAATGGCGAAAAGCATCAACATTGGTGCTGATAAGTTCCCTGGTGAAATTCATGAGCCCAAAGACGACTCAATCAGCTTAACCTTTATGAATGCGCGCCAATTACGAGTGATGATTAAGGTTCAGCCTATTGATTCACCAAGTGAAATTTTAATCGGCATCATGCTCGATAAAGCGGAATAAGGAATAAGTTATGTCAGTTAAAGCATTAGGCGGTAAGGACTTTGATGTCTTTATTGGTGACAAGATGGTTCATGTAATTGAAGCATCAGTAAAAATTACCGATGGCCGTAAAGCTAAAAAAGTACGTGGTATCACCAAGGGTTATATCGATGGTCCAGTTGATGCGGAAGTAACCTTTAAACTTGATCACGAAAACTTTTTGTTGATGCAAGAACAAGCCAAAACAGCAGGTAGCTGGAAAGGCATTGAGCCTTTTGATATCTCGTTTACAGCAGAAGTAGCAGCGGGGGCTAAAAATATTGAAGTCTTTGGCGTGTTACCACAGCTTGACGATATTTTAAACATCAAAGCCGAGGGTGGCGAAGAAGATACCACCACTATCAAAGGCATTGTGACATCAACTGATTTTGTGAAAATCAACGGTGTGCCATACCTAACCGCCGAAGAAACGCGAGACTTGTAATCATGAAAATTACCGTAGAACTTTTATTAGCTGCAATGAAGCAATGCAAGTATCGCGTGTTCGAGGGTGAGCTAAACCTCAACTTGATTGGTGTTCGTCACAAGAACACCAGAGCCAACACTTTTAACGATGTGATGTGTGCGCTTTTTCAAGTGAACGGTAATTGGCAATTGTTGCAATTCAAATGCACAACCGATCCGGGCACTTATTATCGTAAAGATCCATTAAACATTGATGGCACGGCAATTATTGCAGCGATGCAACATCGCAGTTTATGGACCTTTGGTTATCACCAGGGTAAGTATCCTGCCTTAGTGCAAAACATGCCGGTGACCGTTCACCGCGATAACGATTTGGACGATGAATTAGACATGGCCCTTACTCAAACTGGCTATTTTGGCATTAACTGTCATCGAGCCAGTGCTAATCATCAATCAAAACAAGTGGACCGTTGGAGTGCGGGTTGCCAGGTGTTTGCAAACCCTGCCAACTTTGATGAATTTATGAACCTGTGTCGAGAGTCGGCGCAGCAATGGGGTAATACATTTACCTACACCTTGCTAACGCAAGAACAATTATTAAGCGGAGAGAAAACATAATGGCTTTTAACCAAAAGATTGTCCTAGATGTAAATGGCGTTGAACTGACATTTAATGTCAACGTAACGGCTTACAACAAATATCAAAACTCAACCACCATGGTTAACAAAATTCAGCCAGCCACTAATTTTTTAATGAGCGTTGTGGATGATGGCGATAAGAAAGCGTTGAAAGAGCTGCTACTGCAACCCGCCGCTGCCTTGTTTGTTGTTGGTGCCATTGTTGAAGAGTATCAGCCTGAGTTTAATATCACGGTAAAAAAATCGAACAGCGAGCAAAAGACATCGGCAAAAGCCGAGTAGATCAATTGTTCGCCTATCACGCGAAATGGTTACCGAGTTTGTCGGTAACCGATGAAACGCTAGCTCAGGCATTGTTTATTGAAAATGACAGCCGCGAGCAACAACAAATCGCCGTCAATAACGGCATTTGTAACGTGTTAAATAACGATTAATAGAGTAAGCGATGTCACTTAGTAAACTTGATAAATTGATGTATACCATTGGCGTAGTCGATAAAGCGACGGGCCCAGTGAATAAAATCATGGGCAAGATGCAACAACTAAGTGAAAAAGCCACCGCATCACAAGACCAAATGATGCGTGGTTTTATGACTACGGTAGGTGGTGGTATGGCTTTAAGCCGTGCGTTGGCACCTGCTATTGATCATGTCGCGGCATTGGGCGAAGTGCAATCATTGGGTGTGCTTGAAGCAGACCTAAATCAACTCACCAAAACCTCCTTTGAATTTAGCGCCCAATGGGGCGGTAATTCCGCAGACTTTGTGCGCAGTGCTTATGATATTCAATCGGCTATCTCAGGGCTAACGGGTGATGAACTGTCATCATTTACTAAGGCTTCAAATATCTTAGCAGTAGCAACCAAAGCCGATGCTGGCACTATTACCAGCTACATGGGTACCATGTATGGCATCTTTGAAAAAACCGCTAACAAGATGGGCAAGTCTGATTGGGTTAATCAAATTGCTGGCCAAACAGCCAGAGCCGTTCAAATGTATAAAACCACGGGTGCTGAAATGCAATCGGCCTTTAGTGCCTTGGGTTCTAAAGCAACTAACCGCGGTGCTAACTCAGCCGAGCAAATGGCGGTGTTGGGTGAATTACAGCTTGTTTTAAAATCAGGTTCGGTCGCTGGTACTCAATACGCCAGTTTCATTGATGGCATCGGTAAAGCTGAAAAAGAGCTAAAAATATCCCTGACCGATAAAAACGGTGACATGTTAGGCATGGATGAAATGCTATCTCGAATCAATGGCCGATTGGTGGGAATTGGCAGCATTGCCAAAGGCGACATTTTAAACAAAGCATTTGGTTCTAAAACGGCGGCATCAGTAGTCGATATTCTTAGCACCAAAGTCGATAAATTAAGATCAGGGACCGATGAATTAAACAATGTGTCTGATGCATCTAAAGCTATCGAAATGGCGAATATTATTGCCAGCCCTTGGGACCGACTAAGCGGCACATTTAACGCCGCAGCAACGGCGATGGGGCAGCGGCTTTTACCTGTTGTTGAGCCATTTGTTGAAATGCTAGCAGTCGCTTTTGCCGGAGTAGTTAGCTTAACTGACCAATTTCCTTTCTTATCATCCGTTATCGCAACGCTAGTTGTCGGTATTGTTGGACTAATCACCCTGTTTGGTATCATGAACATGACTATGGGGCTGTATCGTTTGGCATTAATTAGTGTTGGCGCGGCAACCAGTGCTATGACCGTACTTACTAAACTTTGGCAAGCGTCATTATTCGCGTTACGTGTTGTTGGTTTCTTGGCCTTGATTGCTTCAACGGGTGCTTATCTTGCGATGATGGTCATTTATAAGGGGGCAATGTTAGCCGCTGAAGGCGCAACGTGGTTATTTAATGCTGCGTTAATGGCTAACCCAATCGGGGTATTGATAGCCGCTGTTGTTGGGTTGGTCGCGGGTGTTGTCGCATTAATTTATTACTGGGATGAAATCGTCGCAGCCTTTAAAGACACCAGTTGGGGTCAAGCCCTAATGTCGGTGTTTGATTGGGTGTTAGAGGGCTTTAATAAATTGATAGATGGCGTTGGTTGGGTTATGGATGCGCTTGGTTTGATGGGCGACAAGGAAGTTGAACTCAAAACATCAGTTAAACAACCATCAAGACTTGAAGCTATTAATGCTGATGTAGCACTTCGACAATCTCAATCAACCCAAACCCAATTAAGGCAAGCGCCTCAATTAACCCAAGCAGCTCAATTAAGAACGGGTGCGCCAGCTAATGTCGTGCAGTTCAGTGCATATTCTGCGAGACAGGCACCAGGTATGAGGCATCAGCCGGTTAATTCGTCAGTGCTTAACATTGCCCAGCACAGCGAAAAGGTTGAGCAATACAAACAAAATAATCAAGCACTCGCCACTGTCAATACGCAACGAGTTAGCAAAACAAACTATTTCGCGCAGAGCAGTAACAGCAATTCAAGCGCAACAATGGATAACAGTAAACGCGTTTACATCGACAACATAACGATGAAAAGCGACAACATTAGCGACGATTTCGAACAGTTAATGGAGCTTGCCGGTTAATGTCAAAAATTCATATTGATTTAAATATTATTGATGGTGATTTAAACCTTGATGAACTGTTAGCGCCAGCAAAGCTAAATGTTGCCGATGTCATTGCCCAAGATATTAAACATCGATTATTAGAGAGTGGCCTGTTAGTTCGCCTGGTTAAATTACGCAACAAAAACAGCATTGCAATGATCCTAACCGAAATTGAATTAATTGTTGAACAAGACAACCGCTTAGTACCAGGTTCAATTAACGTATTTCTAACACAGCAAAAAACTATCGCTATTGAGGCCGCAACCAAAGAGTACGGCAAGCTAGGGGCTAACAATGCAGTATGAGCAAGTATTTAAACAAGCACTAAAAGATGCAGGGATCCCAACAACCGAATTGGAATTGGAACAACAATGGCAAGATATCCTAAAAGAGCAAGGCTTTGAAATTAACAACCAAAGCCCGTTTAGCCCATTTTGGCGTTTGCAAACGGCATTAGTTGGTAAACCCGCAATGCAACTCATTGAGGCATTAACCACCGAAGTAATGCCAAATACCTTTGTCTTGTTAGCTAAAGAAAATGCTTTAGACCTTAAAGGGCAAGGGCGAAACACTGAGCGATTACCAGCGGTAAAAGCTCAAGGTAACGTGCTATTTACTCGCATTGATAGCACCAGTGAATTAGAGATCCCAGCGGCTACCGTCATTCAAAGCGCACCAGTTAACGGCATTGTTTATCAATTAACCACATTATTTGCGGCAACCTTTAATGTTGGTGAAAGCCAAGTAACCGCATTGTGTGAAGCATTTGAAACTGGCTCAGCATTTAACTTGGGTGGCGGCTACTACAACAAATTACTAAATCCTATCGAGGGTGTAAGCGTATCTAATGCAACAGATTGGTTAGTGAGTGCAGGGCAAAACATTGAAAGCGATGATAATTACCGCTTACGCATTCGTGATAAGTTCGCGACATTGGGCAACTATCATGTCGATGCGGTTTATCGCGGCATCATTTCAGAGTTCCCAGGTGTTCAATCAGACAATGTTGTTTTTGAGCATACCGCGCCACGGGGCGCAGGTAGTGCCAACGCTTATGTTTTTCTTGAAGTCGGGCAAATCAGCCAATCAGTCATTGACGAAATTAATAATCATATCGCCAGTGGTTACCACGGTCACGGTGATGATTTACTTATCTTTGCCATGCCAACCCAAGCACAAATCATTGGTCTTGAAATGTGGCAAAAGCCAAATACAGCAGATATCAGCAGTGATGTTACCAAGTTTATAGGTGCCGCGTTTAGAGAAAATAGCGCCTACACAGCGACAACTTGCCAACCAAACAGCACCTTTAGTTTTAGTTTGTTGGCCACTGAGTTACATGGTCAGTTTCCTGAACTTAAAACACTGCAATTTAGCAACGGTGATATTAACGCTGGGGTTTGGTTGCCGGTGATTAATCAAATAAATTTGGTGAATCATGTCTGAACTAAAAACGTCTGATATTAAACCCATTGAATTACCTACTTGGTTACAAGGCCAAAATGTTACCGCGTTGGCTGCAGCCGCCCAGCAATACTGGGAACAGGTCGAAAGCTATTTATTGTGGTGGCTTGACCAGCAAGACGAAAGCCAAAGTGCTTTAGCTATTTTAGATTTGCTGGCGTGGGAACGCAGCATTAACCGCCTTGATGGTGAATCGGTTGAGCTCTACCGGCTACGCATCAAACACGCGGTGGCCAACAGTGAAGATGCAGGTTTCGGTATTGGTATGGAGCGAATATTTAAACGCCTTGGTTTTGGCTATATCGAGATAAACGAACGTGTTGCTGGATTTGATTGGGACATGGTTGAAATCGCGATGATTGAAGACGAGTTCACCGCCAATCAAGGTTTGGTAAAAGAGCTTATTCGTCAATATGGCCGCACCTGCCGCCGTTATTTTTTAAGCGCATTAATATCAACCGATGTTTATAGCGCGACAGCATTAATTGAATTTGATAAGGAAGTGGCAGGATGAGCCAATTAAAAATTACCAACGCCGGTGCAAGCTATAAAGATCAGGTTTTTGCCGGGCAAGAAGTACAAAACATTACCCACTTTTTGTTTGCCAATGTACCAGGCTTATTAGCGACCGACCCAATAGATTTAGACCAACCCGTGCCAACGGCTAATGTTGTGCACTCTGCACCCGCTGGCCGTGTCTCTCGCCTCAATGATAATGCGGTGGTGATGAGTGCAACTCTTGGTTATGGCATTGGTGATTTTGATTATAACTGGTATGGCGTTGTAGCAACCAAGGCCGATGGCAGCGAGGTATTAATCGCCGTTGTTCATACGATATTGCAGACTAAAATCCAAACATTGGGCGCTGTTGTTGGTAATTACAGTGTTAAAAGCATTGTTTGGCGCACTAATGCCATCGCGCAGTCACTCAATATTTCATTAAGTACATTGCCGTGGCAAGTCAGTGATAACACTTTTGTTACCATCGAAGATTTTAACGAGGCACTGGCGAATAAATTAGATAAAACGGCAGCATCAGTTGATTCATTAAAACTTGAAAATAGCTCCAAAGCCCAAGTTATTGCATCGGCTCGTAGTGGCTTAGCCGCTGATAACCATGGGCATGCGGCTGGTGATGTTGGGGCTTATCTTAAGTCTGAAACTTATACTAAAGCGCAGGTCGATGATTTACGTGATTCAGCAATTAATTACATATTGGGTGCGCCACCTGAAACAATGCAAACGATAGATTTAATATCACAAGCCATCGGGGACGATCCTAATTTTTCGGTCACGATGTTAACGGCGATTGGATTAAAACTTAACCGTGATGAAACAGCGGCTAATTCTAAGTTATTAGAAAACTACGGTAGTGATGCGTTTGGTAAGTTAGCTATCGCGCAAACGTGGGCAGAAACGCAAACATTTACCAAAGAAATAATAACCCCGATGTTGAGTAACATACAAACAGATAATCTATACACCTGTGGTAATGAAAAAGGCATGTCTGCGCATTATGTGAGACCCCTTGCCAGCGGCTTGCCCACAGGCGCGGCTGACGGTAACGTGACAACTCTGTCATATAGCAATACGTATAAATCACAGATGTATACCGATTTTCGCGGTAACGGGTTCTTTATGCGTTATCAGGCTGATGGTGTTTGGCGCGCGTGGGAGCGTATTTATACCGAAAAGTACAAGCCAACTGCGGCTGACGTAGGCGCTGCCCCCGCTGGTAAGTATATGGTTGTTGGTGTAAATATTGCTGCTGATGTTAACCTTGACGGCTATCGTACCACTGGGCTTTACCTCCAAGGCTCTAGCGCTAACGCCGCGAGTGGGGCTAACTATCCGACCTCTAACGCGGGGCTGTTGACCGTTACGCAAGTTGGCTCAATGACGTATCAAACTTACCGTAATTATGTTGGCAACGCGTTTTATTATCGTAGTTATTATAACGGTACTTGGTATTCGTGGAAACGAGTGTATGACAGTGGTAATAAGCCAACTGCTGAAGACGTGGGCGCGGCTTATCTAGTCGGTGATATCTACACTACAACAGTATCTGAAGACCCATCTACAAGGTTAGGATATGGAACATGGGCCGCGTTTGGTCAGGGGCGCGTATTAGTTGGTGCGGGTCAAGGACAAGACAGCATTACCGCGTTGAAAACATTCGTCGCTGGCGCGATAGGCGGTATCTATAATAAGTACTTAACAGTATTTAACCTGCCACCGCACACCCACTCTATACCATCTAGGGATAATTCAAGCGGTGGCAGCGGATATGTGGAGGACGCAAGCAGTAGCGGTACAGTAAGAAGCACTAACACTGGCTCGACTGGCAACGGTCAGCCGTTTAGCCTAGAGCAGCCTTACATCGTTGTTTATATGTGGAAACGTACCGCTTAAAGGAATCAGGGCCGTTATATATGAAATATCCACTTAGCCTAAACAGTGTAAATAGAACAGAACTTATCTCGCATTGCACCGCAGTAAACAGCATTTCATTGCATAGCTACCAAACGGCTACGCCAATCAGTGCAGCCCAAGGGGCGGCATTGTTGGCGCAAGCTGTTTATGATACAAGCCGGACATTTAGACCGACCAGCTTTAATGCGGTTGGGCTATTTGTTGTTGAAAAAACGGCATTTGCATTGGCCAATAGTTTGCGACAAGTTAATCAGGCTTGCCCGTTGCAACCTTTTGTTGAAGCGCAGCGAATAGCTAGCAGCCTATCGAGTATTGATGACGATAAAATGCAGTTGCCATTAGGCAGTGAGCAAAGCATTGAATGGCACCCAATGCCAGATGTGCGATCAGTGCCGGCATTAAATACCGCGTTTAATGATGCGTCTAAATCTCTATTATTAAGTGAGGGAACCGCGCTGGTCACTAATATTGATAGTGCAATGTCTGAGTTGAAAGCGTTAAAAAACAAACGCGATTCGCGCATTGCTCAAACAAAATTTGTGGCGGTAAGCTTACCTGTTGAAACAACCGTGATTAACGCCAGCAGTGCAATAAGTTTAGCCGATAGTATTAAGCGCCTTGGTGATAACAACAAACATTGGGCGTTTATGTTGTTTGTTGGCAGTGATAGTGAAATAACGTTAGTTAAGGAATTATTCACATGATATCGATCAGTGGTTGGCAAGTGCCAGGTTACGAAACCAAAATTAAATGTGGCTTTAAGTTAGCCGGTGATGACCTAAGTGGTTACGGTTCGTTTTCGCTGTCATCAGATAACGGGGTGAAACCAGCCGTATTATCAGTGGCAACCAAAATACCTTTTGTTGATAAGTCACAATTAGCCCAGTTAGTGACCAAAGCCAAAGCGCTTGATAACAATGGGGCGCGTATTATCAGCACAGTGAACTGTGATGTTGCCGAAGCCTTTAAAGTGCGCAAGGTTAAATTTGACGGTGAAATTAATGCTGTTGAAGATGAAACACTAAAAGCATGGGTGGTCAGTTTTAAGTTACTCGAAGTGCTCAGCAAATCAGAACGCGAACAGCAACAGCTCGACGGCACAGCCCAAGAGAACGCCCAAGCGCAAAGCACCGATGGCCATAATTCATTACAGCAACAATTTGAACATGTTGAGGGGGCATAATGGATAGCCCACGCTTAACCAAGTTATTAACCATTGGCGGTGCGCCGGTGACCAATATAGTTAGTGATAGTGTGCAACTCGACTTGTTTAGTTCGGGACGCGCTAGCTTTGTTGTTGTGTGTGATCAAGAGCCTAAAGGCATTGTTGAATTGCATTTAGGTTACAGCACCGATAATTTAGCGCCTTATTTTATGGGGGTTATCGAGTCTAAATATCAATCGGCTGGCCGTTGGTTTTTAACCTGTCGTGAATTATTGGGGGCGTTATCCCTGCCAGCGCCGATGGCTATTCGATTTGCGACGATGCGCGATGTGTTAGCCAAGTTATCAGAACTGGGTATTGAATTAATTTGCCCTGATGCTGATTACACCAATCAGCCAGTGCCTTGTTTTTATCATCATGGTGATGGCATATCAGCGTTGCGCCAGCTGGGTAAGATGTATCAAATCCCTGATTATATTTTTCAACAACGCACCGATGGCAAAATATATGTGGGTAGCTGGCAAGATTCTGGCTGGGCAAAATCTGAAATAAACGAGTTTTCAGAGCACCCAATAAAACCAAATAGCTCAACCAAAGGTGAATTGGTTGTTGTTCCTAAATTGCGTCCGGGTCTAAAACTCAATGGCCGCTACATTACAGAAACCACATTAGTTGGTAATAAGCAGGTGATCCGATGGTCAAAAACGCTGTTCGTCGCTTAATCTTGCGATACTTTCCAGAATTAGGGCAACGAAAACATTTACCGCAATTAGCACGAATAGAGAAAATCTATGATATGCCGGTAAATGGCGGCAAAGTATCAACTGCTTTTCGTTCTTACAAGGCAGTAGATATTCAGTTATTAAATGCTGTTACTGGTGAGCCGCTAGCGGTGCCAGTGTTTGAGCAAGTAACCATTGCTACTGGCCAAAGTCATGAGCATGGATTATTTACCGAACCAACAACAGGCATGCGCTGTTTAATTCAGTACATCGATGGCTTGGATTCAATGCCGGTGATCACTTCATTGTTACCCTGGCAAACATTGGTGCCCGATCATCGTTCAACAGATGTTACTTTGCAGCAATCACACCGCAGTAAATTAGCTGGCAGTGATGGCGATTGGCATTTACAAACCGATGGTGAAATAAAACAGACTAGTCAAAAATCAATTGTTGATAGCCAGATTAGAGAAGAGACCTACCATCATCGTGATACAACAATTACTGGTCACGACACAACCAAGATTGATGGTAACCAGGTTAATGAAATAATGGGTGCCTTAAAAATATTGGTTGGTGAAAAAGCCATTATTACCTCTTTGGACAACCTGCTTATGGGCAGTAATAAAGAGGTAATAATAAAAAGCACCGAACATATGAGAATCGATAGTTTAAAAGACCTTTTCATCAACGCGAGAAATATCACCGAAGATGCAAATACCATCAAATTAAATGGCGGTACCGGGGTAATCACCTGTGCCAGCATTTGCCCATTTACAGGTAAGCCACATGTTGATGGCTCCACCACTGTTTTTGCAGGGAAATAATATGGCACTCAGTAAATCAGCATTAAAAAGTAAAATCGAACAAGAAATGATTAAGGGCGGTCTTGTGATCACTGGCCAATATGCTCAAGCATCGGTATTGGCCGAGGCGATTGCTAATGCGGTTATTGATGAAATAACCGCTAATGCATCAGTTAGCGTGACAGGTGGCAGTTCAGCAGGGAGTTATAAAGTCAGTTAGCCTGGTTTGTTGTGGCCTAAATGTGGACGACTGTTTTTGTTGTAGTGTGTAAGCCGTTGTTTTTTATGGTTGTATTTTTAACAAAAAGGATGCCGAGGCATCCTTTCGTGACGGGTGGGAGTTCAGCCGGTAGTTATAAAGTTAATCATCATCTTTAAATTTATCATGCAGTTTATGCGGGAACAGCTGAGTGTAAACTTGCCACAAAATATTTAAATTACGGTGCCCAGTTACTTGGGCTACTTCTTCAATGGAGTAGCCTTTTTCAAATAGTCGACTGGCACCCTCACGCCTTAAATCGTGATAGCGTAAATCTTCAATGCCTAAATCATTGCGAACCCGTTGGAAACCAGCGGTAACTGATTTGGGATTGTAGGGAAAAATCAACTCACCATCATTTGGTTGCCGCTGAACAATATCAAATGAACCTGCCAGCAATGGCACTATCATGTGATTACCCTCTTTCTTGCGTGGGTCTTTTCGGTCACGAATCAATATTGTTTTGTGATCAGTATTCAAGTCATCCCAACGTAATTTGCAAACTTCACCAATACGCATGCAAGTTAATATTGAAAAGTCGAGAATATCTAAAAAGGGGATCCGAGTTTTACCATTTAATCGGTAGGCCATTCTTTCTTTTAGCGCAACCTTTAACCTATCTAATTCGTTTTCGGTAGGGCGACGAGTACGCTTTTGTGATTTACCAACCAAACCCATTTCAATGAGAACCGGCACAGCATCTTCAAACACTTTGTAGTTGGCTGAGATATTCCAAACCGGATCGGCTTTTTTCATCACACTACGTAAATAAGCAATATCATGATAAATGGTTGCTGGCCCCGCGCCGGCACTTCGACGATTTTTACAATGCTCTATCAGATCACTAGTTCTAAGTTCGTTGGTTCTAATTTTTGCTATATCGCAATCCATCAGCATCTTAATAACATACTGTTTAGTTCGTCCTGTTTTGTTCCACAGGTCATGATCATTAAAGTACAAATCAAGAAGTGCCCCAAGGGACACCGTTTTTTCTTTTAAAAGGGCCCCATTTTCTTCCAGTCTGTTTGCAGTAGCTATGCCCCAAGTGCGTGCTAATTCTTTTTTACTGAATGTTTTTGACTCACGGTGTATAATCTCACCGTTTTTTTTGATGCGTACAGTACAGCGATAGCTATAATCACCATTTTTCTTAGCACGCTTTTCGGTAGTAATAGAAGCCATTTTCTATGCCTGTTTGAAAAGTTGTCCAACCCTAAATGGGGCCCATATGGGGCACCGTACATCGAAATTGAGCATAATTCAAGGTAATTAGAAGCAATTGGAACGAATGAATAAACAAGTAAAACAAAGCTGTAAGCCAGCCACATCAAGCTATGTAGGCAATCACCGCATCTCTATAGCACCCATGTTAGATTGGACGGATCGCCACTACCGTTATATGGCTCGTTTAATTTCAAAAAATCAGCTGCTATATACCGAAATGGTGACCACTGGTGCGATTATTCACGGTAAGGGAGATTACCTGC
>Ga0209396_1000950_pt1 | contig 33247 bp, 26 predicted proteins | sample GOMGulsemesocosm_6_FD_184638 | JGI IMG/M metagenome (GOLD analysis project Ga0209396, IMG submission 184638) | Methane-oxidizing microbial communities from mesocosms in the Gulf of Mexico - GOM8C Gulf of Mexico (SPAdes) (version 2) | ecosystem: Environmental > Aquatic > Marine > Cold seeps...
TTAATGCGTTCCATTAAGGCGAACAGAACAATAAAGCTAGAGAACAGGCCTAGGGACGAATTGAATTCCCGAATTCCGGGGACAGTTTACTTAATTCCTTAGCCCTTTTCGCGCGTATCACCACTGCCTCGGCGGCCGCCGAGACGCATGAAATATCCTAAGGATTTCAATTCGTCCTAACTGTGGTCTAACTCGGTAGGGAATAATATAGCGGGTATTGGGTGCAATCAGTTCGCGGGTGCCGTGAATGCGACCTGCATGGCCTAGGGCGGGATTTTCAGGCAATAGGTTTATGGCATTGAATATTCACGGACGACGAATTTTGCCGCCGTAGGGTCATCCGTGGCAATATATTCCGCTTCGTCGTTTAGATTCTGTAAGGCTTTCCGTAGCCATTTAATCTGCATTTACACCCCATTTTTGAAAGGTATCGTTAACGGCGCTATCACTGGCAAGGTCGTTGTTGTCGGCTTCCTTGAGACTGTCTTTGATTTCCTGAACCTGCCATTCGTTGAGTTCGATAAAATCACGAATAGCTTCTGCGGCCAGAAAGGATTTTGAGCGTTGGGTCGCGTCTGCGAGCTGATCAAGACGATCTTTTAGCTCGTTTTCCAGACGGATGGTCATGGTGGTTGTCATGGGTTTTCTCACGATGTGTGCGAATGTGCACATCGTAGCACGGTCGAATTTTATTCAGGGTAGTATGAAAGTAAGGGCCTGTTTTTATGGAATGCGGCCACGCTAGATAGCAGAGTAACCGCATCGATAATACGCAAAGTAGAAGCTAGACTAACTCGCTATTGCCCGATAGCTCCACCAAACGCCTGATAAACAGCCACCAAATCTTTCATAACCTGCGCCTGTCCTGCGGCATAACTGTCCTGTGAATCTAATAACGTACGCTCGGTATCAATCAAATCCAGTAGATCAAATAAGCCTGATTCATATTGCAGCGAGGCTAATTCCATCGCCTTTTCAGAGGCCCTTTGTTGATCCGCGAGATGGTGTAGCTGCTGCTGGCTAAAGCTATAGGTAGACAACGCTGACTGCGCATCATTAACTGCGACCAGTACCTGCTGCTGATAATCAGCTAACGCTTTTCGTTGCTCGGCGTTGGCGATATTAATGCGCGCCTTCACCGAACCCATATCCAGTCCTTGCCAGCTCATACTGGGAGCTACGGTCCAGGCTCGAGCGCTACTGTCGAGCCCACTGGCATGCCCGGTAAGAAATCCTAAAAACCCTGACACATTAATTGAGGGGTACAAATCGGCTTTAGCGACGCCAATCAGCGCTGTGGCGGAGGCCAGGCGGCGTTCAGCGGAGCGCACATCGGGACGACGCAGCAATAATTCGCCGACATCTCCAATTGCGACCGGTTTGTTGAGCGCAGGAATTGGTTTTGCTAACAGATCAACGGGTAATGACGCGGGCTGATAGCCCGCCAATAGTGCCAAGTCATATTCTGTTTGCTTTAACTGACTGTCGAGCTGCGCAATGCTTGCCCGTACCGCGCTTAACTGTGCCTGTACACGAGCAAATTCAAACTCGGACTCCATACCCTCTTCAAACCGAAGCTGTGTGATCTCCGCTGTTTGTTGGAGAATATCAACGTTTCGGTGAGCTACCTGTACTCGCTGCTGCAAGCCGCGGTAATCTGCATACAGGCTGACCAGGTTGCTGACGATCGATACCTGTAGGGCGTGCAAATCCGCTTGTACCGATTCAGCATTGGCATAGGCAGATTCACTGGAGCGCTTAAATTTGCCCACCAAATCCAGTTGCCAGGTGAGGTTTGCGCCTACCTGATAGCGACGGTTGTAAATTCGCTCCTCAGTAAATCCCGGCTGTTGCGCTTTGCTGTTTTGGTAATCCGCATCAAGCGATCCCAGAAGGTGATCATCGTTATCAACATCGGCAAAATTTGCCAGCGCACGATCAATGTTGGCTTTTGCCGCCTCCAGAGAGTGGTTGTTTTTGAGGGACAGGGCCACCAGCTCGTTTAACACCTCATCGTTAAAACGTTGCCACCAAAGGCGTTCGTAAGCTGCCGTTTCTGTATCAGCGGAAACTCGCAGTTCGACCGCGTCCTGTTGCGGTATCTGATAATCTGGGCCAACGGTCATGCAGCCCACCAATAAAACGATGGGGGTGATAGCCAACAGTTTTATATTCTTCATTTATTTGGCCTCTGCCGGCGAGCTTAGCAGCACGTTATCATTAGTGTCCTGTTGGTCTATATCGTCATGGTTTATCAGTTTGCCGGGGAAGAACTTTCGCACCAGCACATAGAATACCGGTGTCAGCAGCAGGCCAAAAATCGTCACGCCGATCATGCCGGAGAACACCGCAACACCCATGGCTTGGCGCATTTCTGCACCCGCGCCGGTTGAAATGGCCATGGGCAATACGCCCATAATAAACGCAATGGAGGTCATCAAAATCGGACGCAAACGCTGATGGCTTGCTTCCAGTACGGCCTCTAACACAGGCACACCTTCTAATTCTTTATCGCGCGCAAATTCAACGATCAAAATGGCGTTTTTGGTCGCCAGCGCCACCAGTACGATGAAGCTGATCTGCGTGAAGATATTGTTATCGCCGCCATACAAAACCACGCCGATGATGGCCGACAAGAGGGTCATCGGTACAATCAGAATAATCGCCAAGGGCAGGCTCAAGCTTTCGTATAACGCGGCCAATACCAGGAACACCAGAATGACGACCAAGGGGAAAATAAGCTCTGCGGTATTTCCGGCCAACTGTTGCTGGTAGGTCAGATCCGTCCACTCGTAGGTCATGCCATTGGGCAGGTTTTCCTGCAGAATCTTTTCCATCGCGGCCTGAGCTTGCCCTGAGCTGTAACCCGGTGCCGGTGAGGCATTTACTTCAGCGGTGATAAAACCGTTGTAGTGCATCACACGGTCAGGGCCGGCGGAGTGATTAACCTTGATGAACGAGCCCAGCGGGATCATGTCACCTTGTTTATTGCGTACCTTCAACTGGGTAATCTGTTCAGGTTCCTGGCGGAAATCTTCCTGCGATTGCACATTCACCTGATAGTTGCGGCCAAACTTGTTGAAGTCATTGACGTACATCGAACCCAGGTAAATCTGCATGGTGGAGAAAATATCATCCACTCCAACGCCTTGCATCATGGCCTTTTCACGATCGACATCCACATCTATCTGCGGTGTGTTCACCTGAAAACTTGTAAACGCGCCCGTCAACTCCGGAGCCTGCCACGCCTTCTGAATGATCTGCTGGGTATTGGCATATAACGCTTCATAACCGAGATCCGCTTTATCCTGAATTTGCAGACGGAAACCACCGATAGTACCGATACCACTCACGGGAGGCGGTGGAAAAATCACCACAAAGGCTTCTTGAATCGCCGAGAATTTACCGTTTAATGCGCCAGCAATCGCATGACCGGACAACCCATCGGTGGTGCGATCAGCAAAAGGTTTCAGTGTGACAAATACCACGCCGGAGCTTGGGCTATTAGTAAAACCATTAATATTCAAGCCTGGGAAGGCAACGGCTGATTCGACCCCCGGATGCTCCAACGCGATACGCGACATTTCACGCATCACATCTTCCGTTCGATCCAGTGACGCTGCATCGGGTAATTGCGCAAAGGACACCAGATACTGTTTGTCCTGTGATGGCACATAACCGGTAGGCGTTGAAACAAACTGCTGCCCAGTAAGTGCCAGCAAGCCAACGTAAAGAACAACCACAATGCCTGCACCGCGGATCGCTCGACTAATGCCGCGGCTATAGGCTTTGCTGCCCCGATCAAACAAGCGGTTAAAGGGAGCAAACAACCAGCGACCAAATAGCCCATCAATTAAGCGACTGAAGCGATCCTTTGGCGCATCGTGGCTGCGTAGCAAAAGGGCCGATAATGCCGGACTCAAGGTCAGTGAATTGATAGCCGAAATCACCGTGGAAATAGTAATTGTGAGGGCGAACTGTTTATAAAACTGCCCCGTCAATCCTGACATGAACGCGGTTGGGATAAACACCGCCGCCAATACCAGGGTGGTGGCGATAATAGGTCCGGTCACTTCTTTCATGGCGCGCTTTGAAGCGGCGATAGACGATAAGCCCTTTTCGATATTTCGTTCGACGTTTTCCACCACCACAATCGCGTCATCCACGACAATACCGATGGCCAAAACCAAGCCAAACAACGACAGCGCATTGAGTGAAAAGCCCATCATTTGCATAAAAGCAAAGGTGCCAATCAGCGACACCGGCACGGCTGCCAGCGGAATGATGGCCGCACGCCAGTTTTGCAGGAACAGGATAACGACGATCACTACTAACAGCAGCGCTTCAAACAGTGTTTTAACCACCGCTTCAATTGAGCCACGCACAAAAACTGTCGGGTCATAAACAATGGCGTAATCCACGCCTTGAGGGAACGTTTCTTTCAGCTCGTCCATGCGAGCGCGCACATCGTTGGAGATGTTGATCGCATTCGAACCGGGGCGCTGAAAAATGGGGATGGCGACAGCTTGTTTGTTGTTCAGCAGCGAGCGTAAGGCATAATTACTGGAGCCTAACTCAACACGTGCCACATCGCTCAGGTGAACAATCTGACTCTGCTCGCCGACTTTAATAACGATGTTTTCAAATTCTTCTTCAGTGCTCAGGCGACCTTTGAGATTGATCAGCAGCTGGAAATTATTTTTTGCTGTAGGTTGCGCGCCTAAACTACCGGCAGCGGCCTGTTGGTTTTGCTCACGAATTGCGCCAACCACATCCATGGCGGTCAAACTCAGGGCGGCAATTTTTTGTGGGTCTAACCAAATGCGCATGGAATATTGGCCTGCACCAAACAGCGCTACGCTACCAACGCCGTCGATACGCGCCAGTTCGTCTTTCACATTCAGGTCGGCGTAGTTCGATAAATAAAGCATGTCATAGCGATCATCGGGCGAGATCAAATGCACCACCATGGTCAGGTTCGGCGATGATTTTTCTGTGACTACACCTAAGCGTTGCACTTCCTCGGGCAAGCGAGGCAGGGCGCGCGCAACCCGGTTTTGTACCAATACTTGAGCGTCATTAACATCAGTGCCCAGGGCGAAGGTGACGGTCAGTGTGAGCTTGCCATCAGACGTTCCTTGGGACGACATATATAACATGCCCTCAACACCATTAATCGCTTGCTCTAAAGGGGTTGCGACTGTGTCTCCGATGACGCTGGGGTTGGCGCCCGGATATTGCGCTGTTACTACGACCGTAGGAGGCACCACATCGGGGTATTCAGTGACGGGTAATTGAAAAACAGAAATCGCTCCGACGATCAAAAATATCAGAGAGATCACCCCGGCAAAAATAGGTCTTACAATAAAAAACTGGGAAAATTTCATAACCGCTGCCCTTAACCTGGATTTGCCGGAGAGACTTCACTGGACACAATGGCTATTTCTTCTAACCAGAGATCGACACGTTGCTGTTGAGTTTTTAATTGCGCTAATACTTTTTCATTGGTCATTGGCACCGTTTCTGGTGTCACTGGTGAGCCGGGGCGAACACGCTGTAAACCGTTAACCACGATGGTGTCGTTAACAGTTAAACCCTCGGTGATTAAACGCAAGCCGTTAAGCTTTTTACCCAATACCACCGAGCGGTACTGAGCGTTATTTTGTTCATCCAGCACCAATACAAACTTATGGTTCAGATCGGTGCCAATAGCCTTTTCGTCGATAAGAATAGCGGTATGACTGGCGCTGCCAACCAGTTTGATTCGAGCAAATAAGCCTGGGGTAAACAGCCCTTCAGAATTATCAAAGACGGCGCGACCGCGAATGGTGCCGGTCTGCTGATTAACTTGATTGTCTATGAAATCGATATGGCCGGTGTGCGGGAATTCCTTATTGTCAGCAAGCCCCATCAACACCGGGTATTTCGCTTCGACAGAGTGAGGTCGTAAACCCTCACGCGCCAGTTGGTTGTATTTCAGATAGGTTTGCTCATCGGCGTCAAAATACGCATACACTTTGTCCGTCGATACCAGTGATGTCAGCTGGCTCTGTCCGGCCGTCACGTAATTGCCTTTAGTGATGGCTGCACGCGACACTCGCCCGGAAATAGGGGCTTTAACCTGCGTGTAGCTCAAATCCAACTGTGCCTGAGATAAGGCTGCTTTTTTGGATTGTACATTCGCTTTAGCTTGCTGTTGGCGTGCCAATCTATTGTCTAAAGCTTCCAGCGACATTGCGTTTTGTTTGTGCAAACGTTTACCACGCGCCAATTCGCGTTCGGCTAACACGGCTTGGCTATCCGCTTCTAAAAGGTTGGCCTTTAGACGAGTGACTTCATTTTTAAAGGATTCGGGATCGATTTGAAACAGGATATCTCCGGCGGCCACCAGGGCACCTTCCTGAAATAATACCCGATCAATATACCCGGAGATGCGCGGGCGTAAATCCACTGTCTGTGGTGCTTCAAGCCGACCCGTAAATTCATCCCATTCGGTGACACGCTCACTAATAACCTTAGCCACGCTCACTTGAGGGCCGGGCTGAGGGCCATGACCTGCTTGCTCCTGCGCCGATGGCTGGCATGCGGCCAAGGTCGAAACAGCAATTATGACCAGCGCCAATTTAGTGAGTCGTTGTGCGGTTTTCATCATTCACTCCATGGAAGAATTTTCTAGGGAGTGCAGTCTACGCCTCAGAAAGCATCACAAATAATTTTTAATTCATATCTAACGTATAGTTTAAAATGATGTGTATAGCCATTGAACACATAAATCACTATGATGATTGGCTCGTTAATCAATAAGCAGGAGTTGTGTTATGCGCCCACAAGAACTCAATCTCTTAGTCATTTTCGATACTATCATGACCGAGAAATCCATCACGCGAGCCGCCGAGCGGTTGTCTATGACTCAACCTGCGGTTTCCAATGCGGTCGCCAGAATGCGGGCTAACTGGAAAGATGATTTGTTTGTTAAGGATGGCCGTAACATCCAGCCCACGTCCTATGCAATCAACCTGTGGGATCAGGTTCGAGTACCATTACACAATCTCACTGAAGCCATTGAACCAGGAGCATTTGATCCAAAAACGGCCAAGCGCACCTTTCGTGTCGCCGTGGCAGATATTTGCGTCGATACCGTATGGCTGGAGATGCGGCAGCTATTCGAGAAAGAGGCGCCGGGCATTAATTTGCATGCCGTACCCTATACCATCGTCAATACAGAAAAAGTGCTGGAAGATGCTGACGTTGATTTAGTCATGAGCGCCAAAACCCCCGTAAATGGTCGAATCCTGTCCTCACACATGTTTGATTCAGCGCACTTCTGTGTGATGCGCAAAGACCACCCCTTGGCCAAAGCCAATTTATCCATTGACGAGTTCGCTGCCGCCGATCATTTACTGGTGTCGCTTTCTGGGGATAGTTTTGGGCCCACAGATCAGGCGTTACAGCAGTTAGGCTTGAGTCGACGGGTTGCCCTCACGGTCAATCACTTCGCCTCAGCGGCACCGATTATCATGGACAGTAATCTGATTGCTATGCTGCCATCTGGCGCGATACATAAACACGTAGCAAGCGGAAAGCTTTCTATTACAAGGCCTCCCATTGAAATTCCACCTGTCACAGTTTCTATGTTATGGCACAAGCGGCAGGATAATGATGCAGGACTTAAGTGGTTGCGAAGCCACCTTAAACAAAAATCGGTTGCCCGCTGGACGAGAAACGCCAATGAAATGTGTAAACTGATTTGTAAATAGACTGTGATTATTATTGTTGAGCGAATAGGGGCGTGATTTTGTTAGCAGGCTTTAGATGATGCGAGAAACAATCAACTCAAGGTAAAAAGCCTGGTTTATTTTTTGCCTGCCATTTGATCTTTTAAATCGGCAAAAGGATTAAAGGTCGCGGGTTTGAGTTTGCCATCTTTGGTGCTGCCATAACGCACCAGATTTTCGAATTTGGTGTGTTCTTCGTCATGGCAATACAGACACAATAATTCCCAGTTACTGCCATCGGAGGGGTTGTTGTCGTGGTCATGATCGCGGTGATGGACTGTTAATTCGCGCAGGTTGGCGCCACTGAATTCACGGCTGCAACGGCCACACACCCAGGGGTAGAGCTTCAGGGCTTGTTCGCGATAGCTTTTTTCACGTTTGGCGATGTACTCGCGTTGTTCGGCGAGCACTTTGGCTGCTTTGCTCGTTTTCTTATCAACTGCCATGGCCATCTCTCAATATGAAGTTCTGCTCCAGAAAATGTAGCTTATCACGTGATCGCTGAGGCTACAGCTCCTCGAAGGCTTTGTATTTTGACAGCATATCCAGACTCTCCGCGACGGGATGGTTAGTAATATAGCCCCTGTAGGTGTTAACGCCTTCGGCAAAATCAGTGTCACCGCGTAGCGCGGTAATACCGTCGTCGGCGAGGCGTAACGCGTAGTCAAGGGTGGCGTTGGTTAGCGCGATGGTCGAGGTTCTGGGGTAGGCGCCGGGCATATTGGTGACGCAGTAGTGGGTGACGCTGTGTACCGAGAAAACAGGATCGCCATGAGACGTGGGGCGAGACGTTTCGATACAGCCGCCCTGATCGATACTGACGTCGACAATCACCGAGCCGGGTTCCATGCTGGCGACCATTTCTTCAGTGACGAGGTGTGGTGCTCGGCCGCCGGGGTGTAATACTGCGCCGATCAGCAGGTCTGTATCGCGTAATTCTGCGGCAATGGATTCGGGGGTGGACGGTGCCACCCGTAGCTGGGCAGAAATACTGCTTTGCAGCTCGGCGGTTCTTTCCGGGTGGCGGCTGAACATGACCACATTGGTGCCCATGCCAATGGCAGTGCTTGCCGCGTGTCGGCCCACTACGCCATCGCCCAGAATGGCGACTTTGCCGTAGGGGTGACCGAGTACGCTACCGAGTAAAATACCTTTACCCCGATTGGGGCGTGCCAGATGGTGGTTGCCGACAGTGACGGCCATATTGCCCGCCACGGCGCTCATGGGGGCGAGCAGGGGTAGTTTGCCCTGCGAATCCTTGACGGTGGCATAGGCAACCGCTGTGGTGCCTGCATCCAATAGTCGTTTGGTTAAATCCGGCGATACGCCAGCAAGATGGAAGTAGGTGAAAACAATTTGCTGCTTCAGGTATTGGTATTCAGTGGCGAGCGGTTCTTTGACCTTAAGAACCAGGTCGCTATGCCAGGCGTCTTTCTGGCTAACCGTTTGAGCGCCTGCGGCCTGATAATCTGTATCGGCAAAACCGGAGCCTTCGCCAGCACCCTGTTGCACCAATACCCGATGACCGGCTTGTGTGAGTGTGCGGGCGCCTGCCGGCGTCAGCGCGACGCGGTTCTCGTTATTCTTGATCTCTTTGATAACACCAATGGTTGTCATCTTTGCGCCTCAAGAAAAATGGCTGTGATGTTAAGCCGTTAACACTGCTGACTTTACGAACCTAACCATGAGAGGGTTCATAAAAAACTGTCATAGCGGGTCGTAGCCCAGTATGACGAGTAATTTTAAATAATACGCGAGTAACGTATCTCCGAATTCGGTTTCAGGTAGGCATCAAACATCATACAAATACTGCGGATCAACAGGCGGCCGCCGTCGTTGACGGTGATGCTGTCGGCATCAAGGCGGATTAAGTCGTCCTCGGCGAGTGGTTTGAGACGCTGCAGTGATTCAGCAAAATAGTCGGTAAAGTTGATGCCAAACTCCTCTTCAATGTCCTTGAAGCTGAGTTTGAAATGGCAGATCAGTTTGTTGATAACCGTTTTGCGCAGGATGTCGTCATCGTTAAGCGTGAAACCTTTGGTGACGGGCAGGTCGTTGTTGTCGAGCGCAGACTGGTAACTCTCAATGTCTTTGAAATTCTGTGCGTAGACGTTGTCGATGGCGCTGATGGCGGAGACGCCCATCGCCACCATGTCACAGCCGCCGTGGGTGGCATAACCCTGGAAGTTGCGTTGCAACTTACCCTGCTGCTGGGCGATGGTCAGTTCGTCATCGGGTTTGGCAAAGTGATCCATGCCGATGTACACATAACCGGCCTCGGTGAGGCGTGTGATAGCGTATTCCAGCATCTGTAATTTCACCTGCGGTTCGGGCAGCAGGCTTTCGTCGATCTGTTTTTGCACCTTGAACAGGTGCGGCATGTGCGCGTAGTTGAACAGCGACAGGCGATCCGGGTTCAACTCAATGGTTTGTTCCAGCGTGCGCTTCAATGTTGTCATGGTTTGCATGGGCAGACCATAGATCAAATCCATGCTGACAGAGTGGAAGCCTTCACGGTGAATAGCGTCCATCAGCTCCGAAACTTCCTCGACGCTGTTAAAGCGATTCACGGCTTTTTGTACCTCGGGGTCAAAATCCTGAACACCCATGCTGATGCGGTTAAAGCCGATTTCGCGCAATACCGCTATGGTGTCTACAGACATGCGGCCGGGGTGAATCTCAATGGAGTATTCGCCGCTGTCGTCATCGAGCAGATTGAAGTGTTTGCGTGTCGCGGCCATTAACTCGCGTTTTTCATCATCGCTGATGTACGTCGGCGTGCCGCCACCCCAGTGCAATTGTACGACGGGACGACTGTTGTCGAAATTCGCCGCCTGCATTTCGATTTCCTTAATCAGTCGATCAAGGTAAGGCCGTGCGCGCGATTTGTTGGCGGTGATGATTTTGTTGCAGGCGCAGTAGTAACAAACGGTGTCGCAAAACGGAATATGGCAATACAGCGACAGCGGGCGGGCGCTGACATTGCTGCGCTCGATGGCGGCTTTCAAATCGGCCTCGCCGAAGTTTTCACTGAACTGTGGTGCGGTTGGGTAGGAGGTATAGCGCGGGCCACTTAAATCGTAGCGGGCGATCAGTTCAGGATTCCAGATTGCAGAAGAGGGTGAAGGCATTGCGAAAGTCGGTCTCAAAGTGTGAATTAGCAGGAGCACAGTATAGCGCTATTGGTGTGAATAGTGGGTTGATACAAGTCAATTAGGCCTTGGCAGCGCTCATGCCGAACTACAGGCGAAGCCGGCAATCGTAAACTATTATTAAAAATACGCTGCTGATTAATATGATGAGTACAGTATGACCCGGTATTTAATTCGATTTGCTTTAGGTTTCATCGTGTTGGCTTTTGTTGCTGGCTGCTCAACGACGTCGCATCATCAGGACAACGGTCGATACACCAATCCAGCAACGTCTAGTCAAAAATTACTTCAGCAAAAAGAAGACGACTATTTTGTGCGCCCCGGCGATACCCTGACGGCGATTGGCCGCCGCTTTGGCGTGACCAGTTTGCAGATTCAATATCGCAACGGCGTTGCTGATCCGCGAAATTTGAAGATAGGTGCGCGGCTGGTGATTCCGAATAGGAATCAGCAGGTACCGGCGTCTTTTGCCGACAACACACGTTTTGTCTGGCCGCTAAAACACCTGGATGTGTCGTCGGAATTTGGTTCGCGAGGTAACCGTCATAAGGGTATGGATTTACGCGCGCCACAGGGCACGACTATTCGCGCCTCAGCCGATGGCGTGGTGCATTTTGTCGGTAAGCAGAATGGTTATGGCAAGGTAATTATTCTTAAGCACGCGGACAATATTCAAACCTTCTATGCCCACAACGATAAAAATCTGGTGAAGAAGGGGCAGCGAGTTAAGCAGGGTGAAAAGATTGCCACGGTGGGGCGAACCGGCAATGCCACTGGCTATCATGTGCATTTTGAGTTTATTCGCGGGCGCCAGCCGTTGAACCCTCGGCATTATGTTTCCGGGTGAAGCTCTTTGTTTTCCCGGTCTGCCTAAAGCGGCAGGGTTGTGCGTTCCACAACTTTACGCATCACAAAACTGGAATGTACGCCGGTAACCCCTTCGATGCGCGTCAGTTTGCCTAGCAGAAATTGCTGGAAGCCATCCATGTCTGCGACGATGACTTTCAGAATGTAATCGGCGCTTTGGCCGGTGATCAGATAACATTCCATCACCTCATGAAATCCTTGCACGGCTTTTTCAAAGGCGGCAAAGCGTTCGGGGGTGTGTCTGTCCATGCTGATGGAGATGACCGCGATCATATCCAGCCCCAGCTTTTTGGCATCCAGTATTGTCACGGTTTTTAAAATAAAACCGCTGTCCTGAAGAGCCTTGACCCGCCGCGAGCAGGGGCTGGCTGAAAGGCCGATTTTTTCGGCCAATTCCAGATTGGAAATAGCACCGTTTTGTTGCAGCTCTAACAAAATGCGACGATCGGTTCGATCCAGTTGATGTGGGTTCATTTTTTAACGCTAAAAGTTATGGATTTTGGTGTGTTTGGATTTTAACACTCAAAACTTATTATAGTTTAGTTAATTGTTGCGCAATTACTGTTTTTTGTTGCAATGTTTGCAATCCTTCGCCCGGCGCTCTCTTTTATACTTCTGTGGCTGGATAAGTTGATCAAATTTATCCGAACCAACAACTGAATTGATAAGAGCGCATCATGTTTAATCACACAAAATACCCAGCCTTTCCCATTATTAACAAAGCTGATCGCAAGTGGCCGAGTCAGGCCATTGAGCAGGCACCTGTTTGGTGTGCGGTTGATCTGCGTGATGGTAATCAGGCGCTGATTGAGCCGATGAGCGTGGCGCAAAAACAAAGCATGTGGCAGTTGATGCTGGATATTGGTTTTAAGCATATCGAGGTGGGTTTTCCCAGCGCCTCACAAACCGATTTTGATTTTGTGCGTTGGTTGATTGAGGAACAGCAGATTCCTCAAGATGTAACGATTCAGGTGCTGGTGCAGGCGCGGGATGCCTTGATTGAGCGTACCTTTGAGGCATTGGCGGGCTGTAAACAGGCGATTGTGCATGTCTATAACTCGGTTTCTCCCGTGCAGCGTAATAAGGTTTTTAAGCTGGATAAGCAGGGCATTAAGGACATTGCGATCAGGGGTGCTGAAAAAGTAGCTGCAGAGGCGCAAAGGTACCCGGCTACGCAGTGGACATTCCAATACAGCCCGGAAAGCTTTTCCAGCACCGAGGTGGATTTTTCTGTAGAGGTTTGTAACGCCGTGATTAATGTTTGGCAGCCCACTCCTGAGCATAAAATCATTTTGAATTTACCGGCCACCGTCGAGTGCGCAGGCCCCAATGTGTTTGCCGATCAGGTGGAAAGCTTTTGCGAAGCCATCGAGCAGCGCGACAGCGTCATTATCAGTATTCATACTCATAACGACCGCGGCTGCGCGGTTGCCGCTGCGGAAATGGCCATCTTGGCCGGTGCCGACAGAATTGAAGGCACGTTAATGGGTAACGGTGAGCGTACCGGTAACATGGATATCATCACCATGGCGATGAACCTTTACAGTCAGGGCATTGACCCGCAACTGGATTTGTCCGATGCGGCGCGCATTACCCGTACCGTTGAAGAATGTACGCAGATACCCACCCACGCGCGTCATCCCTGGGTTGGCGATTTGGTTTATACAGCCTTTAGTGGCTCCCATCAGGACGCCATTAAAAAATGTCTGGATCAGCAACAGCCTGATGAGCCGTGGGATGTGGCCTATTTGCCGATTGATCCGCAGGATATCGGCCGTGATTATCAGTCGGTCATTCGGGTCAACAGCCAAAGCGGCAAGGGCGGGGTGGCCTATATTCTGGAAAATAACTTTGGCATCAGCTTGCCGCGCTGGATGCAAATTGAAGTGAGTCAGGTGGTGCAGAAATACAGTGAAGATAATCAGTGTGAAGTGGATGCTCAAACCATTTATGAGATTTTTACGCAGCACTTTATTCACTGCAATAAACGTTATCAGCTGGGCAATTACCAGATGAGCCGTGATACACAGGCCCGTTCCGGACAGCAGGGCAATATGAGCTTCAGTATCAATACACAGGGACAGGTGATTGATCTGCATTCCTCTGCCAGTGGGCCAATCGCAGCCTTTTGTGAAGCACTGAGTCAGCAGTTAAATATTGCCGTTGAGGTGAAGCAGTACAGCCAAACGGCAATGAGTAGCGATGACGGCGCTCATAATGGTGCGGATGCCCTGGCCTGTGTGCAAGTTAACATTGAAGGCGAAAATCATGTTAAAGCGGCGATTGGCGAAGACAGTTTAGGTGCGACCTTGCAGGCGATTTTGGGCACGGTTAACCGTTATACGGAATCGCAAGCAGCTTAGTTTGTCTGATGGCTAGTGCTGGCGCAGCCACAGAAACTGTTTCAGGCCTTGTGCGCGCCAACGGCAGGCAGATCAGTCTGGCAGGAGGTTAATTATGGATAGCAAAGGAATCACGGCGCCGGAGTTAGTCACTTCGGTCTGGCTCAATACCGCGGAGCCACTGCGGCTGGAAAAACTGCGAGGCAAAGTGGTTGTGCTGCATGCTTTCCAGATGCTGTGCCCTGGCTGTGTGTCACATGGCCTACCGCAGGCCGCCGAAATTGCAGCAATGTACAGTCGAGATCAGGTGCAGGTGATTGGCCTGCACAGTGTGTTTGAGCATCATGCAGTGATGACACTTGATGCCCTGAAGGCTTTTGTGCACGAGTATCGACTGACCTTTCCCATTGCGGTTGATCAGCCGTCTGAAGTGGACCCGATACCGGTAACGATGCAAAGACTTAATTTGCAGGGTACGCCTTCACTGGTGCTGATCGATAAAACGGGCGCTATCAGGTTGACTCATTTTGGCCGACTGAGTGATATGCAGGTGGGTAATATGATTGGCCAATTACTGATGGAAAATGATGACTCGCAAGACTCAACGGATAAGCCTGATAGGGCAGAGCCACAGGCGAATGGGCAGTGCGATGATGAGGGCTGTAGTCTCTAGTCTCTCGCGTCTAACTTTTAATTCAGACGTTAATAAAAGGGGCGTCAGCAATTGCTGACGCCCCTTTGTTATCCTCTACACAGAATCAAGCTTCGTTAGCTTGCTGGCCTGCGTGGAACTCAGTATAGATGTAAACCGGGATGCCAAGATCGCCCAGTTTTTCTTCAACAATCGGCAGTACCTCATTCCAATCCAGACCGCCCACACCGGTGGCAATGCGCGGCAGAGCCAGTGAGGTAAAAGCTTCTTTCTTGGCTAATTTTGCCAATTCTTTTAATGAGCTGCGGACATTTTTCAAGGTGGCTTTTTCTGGTTTTGCGCCGTGACCATAGCCGCCACCCTGACACAATAAATTCACAATACGGGTATTGTTAGCGCCGCCCCATACCCAGGCACTACCGGGCTTTGGATGGTTCTGATTACACCAGTGGTGAAAGTCCTTGTGCATGGCTGGATGTTGCTCGTGTAATGCCAGCGCCAGCCCTTGATTCATCGGATCATTAGCCGCAACACTGTGAACCAAAACATGGGCTTTGCTGAGTAAAATATCGCCTGAAACTTGCTTTAGCATAATTATTCCTTCTAGAGGTTTTTAGTGAGGATATCTGTCCAGACTAGCACTCTCAAAGGGTAGAGTTTTGATCCAAATCAAACGAGCTGAAGAGAAAAATACAGTCCTTACAGAGGCTTAATTTCAGCAGTAAAAGAGGCTTTTTGCGGTGATGATTTGGTGATTAAAGTCGTCGCCGATAATGTCCGCCAACTTCATATAATGCATGAGTGAGTTGACCGAGTGAGCAGTAGGGCACGGCGTTCATTAACGCGTCGAATGCGTTATCGCCCTGACGAATCCCGGTTTTTAATTTCTTTAATGCCGCGGGGGCCGTGTTGGCGTGCAGGTTGTGATATTGCTGGATTGTTTGAACCCGCTGTTGTTGTTCGCCTTCATCAATACGGGTTAACGGCGGCGTGCTTGAGTCTTGTGTTGCTTCATCAGCTTCAAAACAGTTAACCCCGACAATTGGCAATGATCCATCCTGTTTTCGCTGTTCATACTCCATGCTTTCTTGCTGGATACGATTACGTTGAAAGCCTGTTTCCATGGCTCCGAAGACGCCACCGCGTTCGTCCAGTTGTTCAAACAAGTTATAGACTGCCAGCTCAACGGCGCGGGTTAACTCTTCGATGAAGTAGGAGCCCTGCAGGGTATTTTGATTCAGGCTGAGGCCGAACTCTTTTTGTAAAATAGCTTGAATGCCTAACGCCCGTCGCACACTGGGTTCGGTGGGGGTGGTGATGGCTTCGTCGTAGGCGTTGGTGTGCAGGCTGTTGCAGTTATCAAGACTGGCGTAGAGCGCCTCCAGCGTGGTGCGTACATCGTTGAGGTCGATATCCCGCGATTGCAGCGAGCGGCCCGAGGTCTGGATGTGATATTTGAAACGTTGTGCCTGATCGTTGGCACCGTATAGCTCTTTCAGCGCACGTGCCCAGATGCGTCGTGCCACACGACCGATGACTGCGTATTCGGGATCCAGCGCATTGGAGAAGAAGAAGCTCATTTGCGCCGCAACGGTATTGAGGTCGAGACCACGAGCAATAAAATATTCCAGCAGGGTGAAGCCATTCGCCAGCGTAAAGGCCAATTGAGTGATCGGATTGGCACCGGCTTCGGCCATATGGTAACCACTGACGGAAACGGTATAGAAGTTTTTAACACCTTCGTTCAGGCACCAGGCCTGCACATCGCCCATTAATTTGAGGGCAAACTCGACATCAAAGATGCATTCATTCTGCGCTTGATCCTCCTTGAGAATATCGGCCTGCAGGGTGCCGCGCAGGTTGTGCAGCACGTTGGCGCGAATCTTCTGGTAGCGCGCTGGCGAAACTAACCGGGCACCACTGATGCCGAGTAAAGCCAAACCTGAACCATCATGGCCGGCGGGTAAGTCGCCCTGATAGTGTGGGCGAGGATGAGATTTGAAGTGTTGTTGAAGCTTTTGCTCTATTACGTGCCATTTGCCGGTGGAATGAAGATAAGACTCCACCTCCCGGTCAATGGCGGCATGGAAAAATTGCGCCAGTAGAATAGGGGCGGGCCCGTTGATGGTCAGCGAAACCGAGGTTTGCGGCGCGCTAAGGTCGATGCCTGAATAGAGCGCTTTCATGTCATCCAGCGTCGCCACCGATACGCCGGACATGCCCACTCGGCTGAGAGTGTCCGGTTCCCGGCTGGGGTTTTCACCATAGAGGGTGACGGGGTCAAAGGCGGTGGACAGGCGAATGGCGTTTTGCCCGCTGCTCAGGTAATGAAAACGCCGGTTGGTTTGTTCGGGGCTGCCTTCACCGGCAAACATGCGGGTGGGTGTTTCATCCTGACGCCGATACGGGAAGACACCGGCGGTAAAGGGGTAATGGCCGGGCAGGTTTTCATGGAGCAAAAACTTGAGTTGATCTCCCCAGTCCTCGGTATCAGGCATGGCCAGTTTGGCGATGGATAAATGCGCGGGGCTGTCGGTGTAGTTATCGCCCTGATAATGCTGGTCACGAATCCGGTAGTGATAGTGCTTGTGTTGGATATCATGCTGCTGCTGTTTCCAGTTTTTTAATTGCCCGATATCGTCCTGGGTAAGCTCTGCCAGGGCTTGGTTATAACTGCGGCGTAATTGCTGCAAGCTATTGTCGTCGGGCACGTTTAACTGTGTTTCCGGGTAAGCTTCCAGCGCTTTTGGCAACATTTCGCCATGCAGTAATTGCAGACTGCCAAACAGTTGAAAGGCGTGGCTGGCAGCTTTAATACGCTGGTTATGCTGCTGTTGCAGTTGGCGTGCGTGACGGGTGATTTCGCCTAGGTAATGACGTCGCGAGGAAGCAATGCTGTGGGCTGGCGGGGCGTTGATAAGAGCGTGCTGCTGAGTCTCCTGATGCGTTAGGTCCCAGCTGCGTAGCGTTTGACCGGGCAGCTTTTCACAGAGTTGTTTGAACAGTGTGTTGATGCCATAACCCGAACCCAAGCTGGCAGCGCAGGACAATACCGGCAGTTCAACGTGCGACGCTTGTTGAATGTGGTGATTGTAGCGCCACTGTTTTTTGACCTGCTGCAGCGCATCATCGCTGCCGGGACGGTCGGCTTTGTTGAGCACCACTAAATCGGCCCAATCCAGCATTTCAATTTTCTCCAGCTGCCCTGGACTGCCATATTCCGGGGTCATCACGTAGAGCGAAACATCCACCAAATCCTTGATTTCGGCATTGCCTTGGCCGATGCCCGCGGTTTCTACAAAGACCAGATCAAAATCACTGCGGCGCAGAAAGGTAATCGCATTGTTGAGGGTGGCGCTGGTGGCGGCATCGGGTCGGCGGGTTGCCATAGAGCGGAAGAATACGCGGGGGTTGTCGAGGCTGTTGATTCTAATACGATCGCCAAGCAACGCGCCGCCACTGCGACGGCGGCTGGGGTCAACGGCCAATACCGCAAAACGACGCTCAGGAAAAGCGGTGAGAAAACGCGATAGCAGGGTGTCGAGCAGGGTACTTTTCCCTGATCCTCCGGTGCCTGTCACACCGACTACCGGACAGCTGCGGCGATAATTTTTTTGCGGTGGTTTTGCGCCCGCCTCCAGCCGCGAAAGTTGGCGAGCAACAGCACGGGTTTTGGAAACGGACGAGGGCTCATCAGCGTGTGAGGTTTGAGGTTGTTGGCTTAACGCAATAACCTCATCGGCAATAGCCTGTAGCCCCATGGCGTCGTGATGCCCGGCGCTGTAGACACGCGTAACACCCAGTGTTTCAAGGTCATCCGCCTCGCTTGGCGTAATGGTGCCACCACCACCACAAAATACCTGCACATGCCCAACGTTGGCGTTGTGTAACTGTTGCAGCAGAAAACGGAAAAAGCCCATGTGGCCGCCCTGATAGGAGCTGATGGCCAGGGCCTGTACATCTTCCTGCACAGCGGCGCGCACTAACTCTTTGACACTGCGGTTATGCCCCAGGTGAATGACCTCGCCGCCGCGCTCCTGTAGCAGGCGACGTAATACATGGATGGCCGCATCATGGCCGTCAAAGCGCGCGGCGGCGGTAATAATTCGAACTGGAGATATGAGAGGTTGCGCCGTTGAAGAGGGCGCGGATGAAGTCATTTTCAGCTCCTTGCTTACCCCAAACCGTTACAGCTTTGACCTTGTTTGACGCGAGAAGATCCAACGCCAGCGTTTTGCCTCATAACCTCCCGTAGCCGGCATGCTAATCGTGACAGGAATTTAGCCCGGTTTTGTCTGTCCAATCCTAAGGGATTCGTGGACAGCTTTGATTCGAGAATGGCACACGGATAGCGCTCTAATAACAACGGGATCACTATGTCACAGCCACACGATATTTATATTAGCGCCGCATGTCGTACGCCGATGGGGGCTTTTTTGGGTCAGTTTGCCAAGCTGACAGCGACGGCCTTGGGTGAGCGTGCCATTGCTGGTCTGTTGGGCCGCACGCAGCTTAATCCGTCATTGGTCGATGAGGTGCTGATGGGCTGTGTGTTACAGGCAGGACTAGGACAGGCCCCTGCTCGGCAGGCCGCACTGGGTGGGGGGATTCCCGTTTCGGTGCCCTGCACCACGGTTAACAAGGTGTGTGGTTCGGCCATGAAAGCACTGATGCTGGGGCACGATATGATCAAGGCAGGCAGTGCCCAGTTGGTTATTGCCGGTGGCATGGAGTCCATGAGCCGGGCGCCACACCTGGTGACTAAAACACGCTCCGGTTACAAACTGGGCCATCAGCGGATGCTGGATCACCTGCTCTACGATGGTCTGGAGAACCCCTACGATGGCCGCCATATGGGCGAATTTGCTGAGGATCTGGCAATACAACTTGGCTTTAGTCGTGAGACTCAGGATGGCTACGCAGCAGATTCAATAAACCGCGCATTAAATGCGACGGTCAATGGTCATTTTGTTAATGAGTTGGTGGACATGGATGGCGCGGAGGATCAATTACCGCCCGCGCCGGACTTGGTAAAACTGGCATCCCTGCGACCGGCCTTTCGTAGCAACGGCACCATTACTGCCGCCAACGCCTCTTCTCTTTCCGATGGCGCTGCCGCGCTAATGCTGGCCAGTGCTGAGCAGGTTAACGCGCAGGGGCTGCCCCGTTTAGCTCGCGTTGTGGGGCATGTCAGCCATGCTCAGGAACCCGATGAATTTACCCTGGCCCCCATCATCGGTGTACGCAGTTTGCTGGAAAAGGTGGGCTGGAATATTGATGATGTCGATCTGTTTGAAATTAACGAAGCCTTTGCCGTCGTGGTATTGGCCGCTATGCGTGAATTAGGTCTGGATCACGCCAAGGTCAATGTTAATGGCGGAGCCTGTGCGCTGGGGCATCCCATTGGTGCCAGCGGCGCACGCATTCTGGTGACATTGATTTATGCCCTGCGCCAGCGTGGTTTGAAGCGTGGCGTGGCGAGCCTGTGTATTGGCGGCGGTGAGGCGACGGCGGTGGCTATCGAGATTGTGGACTAAACGTATATCTACATGGGTGCCGGCATTGGGAAGTTTAAGCAGTGGCTGATTGGGGGCTAATAGAAACAGCAAATAATCGTTTCAGAGCTTAGGTGGTGATGCATGGCAATTATTGAATCACGCATTGACTCAACATCACAGGACTTCGCCTGCAATTACAAGCAGATGCAGGCGCAGGTAGACGATTTGTTGCTGGCATTAGCCCATGTTCAGGAGGGCGGCCCCGAAAATGCTCGCTTCAAACACCTTGAGCGCGGAAAATTATTAGCCCGTCAGCGTATTCAACTGCTGCTCGATAAGGGCAGTTCATTTCTGGAATTATCCCCCTTGGCGGCGCTGGATGTTTACGATAATCAGGTGCCCTGCGCGGGTGTCGTCACCGGCATTGGCCTGATTCAGGGCCGCGAGGTGATGCTGATTGCCAACGATGCCACCGTCAAAGGCGGAACTTATTTCCCGCTAACCATAAAAAAACATTTACGTGCCCAGCAGATTGCTGCTGAAAACCGTCTGCCCTGTCTTTATCTGGTGGATTCGGGTGGTGCTTATCTACCCATGCAGGATGAAGTGTTTCCAGATCGTGAGCATTTTGGGCGTATTTTTTATAATCAGGCGCGCCTTTCCGCTGCCGGTATTGCCCAGATTGCCGTGGTGCTCGGCACCTGTGTCGCTGGCGGCGCTTATGTGCCCGCCATGTCCGACGAAGCTATTATTGTGCGCCAGCAGGGCAGCATTTTTCTTGGCGGCCCGCCGCTGGTAAAAGCGGCCACCGGCGAAGTGGTGGATGATGAAACGCTGGGCGGTGGCGACGTACATGCACGGCTTTCCGGGGTGGTCGATCATCTTGCTGATAACGACGAACATGCGCTGACATTAGCGCGCTCAGCGGTGGCGCATCTGGGCGCTAAAGCTGAACCGGCGACCGTGCGCCGTGCAGTGATATCGCCCCGATATCCGGCCAATGAAATCTACGGTTTGATCCCGGCCAGCGCCAAAACACAATACGATGCCCATGAGTTGATTGCCCGGTTGGTGGATGATTCGGAATTCCATGAGTTTAAAGCACTGTTTGGCACTACGCTGGTGTGTGGTTTTGCTCATATTGACGGCTGGCCGGTGGGCATTCTGGCGAATCAGGGCGTGCTGTTTTCCGACTCGGCCCTCAAGGGCGCGCACTTTGTTGAGCTGTGCTGTCAGCGCAAAATCCCGCTGGTTTTTCTGCAAAATATCACCGGTTTTATGGTGGGCAAACGTTATGAACATGAAGGTATCGCCAAGCACGGTGCCAAGATGGTGACGGCGGTGGCCTGTGCGCAGGTGCCAAAATTGACAATGATTGTCGGCGGTTCCTTTGGTGCCGGTAATTACGCCATGGCAGGGCGCGCCTATGACCCACGTTTTCTGTGGATGTGGCCTAATGCGCGCATTTCCGTGATGGGTGGTGAGATGGCTGCCTCCGTGTTGGCCAAGGTCAAAGGCGATTCGCTGCAAGCCAAGGGCAATGGCTGGAGTGAGGCCGAAGAAGCGCAGTACGCTGACTCGATTAGTCATCAATATGACGCGCAGGGTCACCCCTTTTATGCCAGTGCGCGACTTTGGGATGATGGTGTGATTGATCCTGCCGACAGCCGCCACTACCTGTCGCGGGGGCTGGCTGCCTGTATGAACGCACCGATTGGCGACAGCCAGTTTGGCGTGTTCCGGATGTGAGGTGACAGCATGCAAGAGCCGCTGCACATAAACATTGATAACCGTAAGGTGTGCTGGCTAACACTTAATCGGCCGCACTGTGCCAATGCGCTGAATGGCGAACTGGTGCAGCAGCTATCGGCTGCGTTGGCCGGAATACGGGCTGACTCATCCCTACGCGTGCTGGTTTTAAGTGGGCAGGGTGAGGTGTTTTGCAGTGGTGCGGATTTGCAAAGCATGCAGCAGTTGGCCGCAGCCGATATGACCGTCAATCAAAGCGATGCCTTTGAATTGGCGTTGTTGCTTGACGATCTGGCTAGCCTGCCGGTGCCGACGCTGGCACGCATTAATGGCCCGGCTTACGGCGGCGGCATTGGCTTGATTGCCGCCTGTGATATTGCCATTGCCAGTAATACGGCGAACTTTGCCTTTAGTGAAGTGCGGCTGGGTTTGGTGCCTGCTGTGATCGCGCCCTATGTGATTGCCGCCATTGGTTTACGTCAGGCAAGGCGCTGGCTTTTAACCGGTCAGGACTTTGATGCTGAGCAGGCTCAGACGATGGGTTTGTTACATCAGTTGGTGACAGCCGATGCGCTGGATGAAGCCGTAGAACAACAGATCCAATTGTTATTACAGGGCGGACCACAGGCGCAACGACAGGCCAAACAACTGTTCAATGAATGGCTGAAAGCCAGCCCGATGGCCAAGCAGGACACTGCCGAACTGTTGGCTGAGATACGGGCTTCCAGTGAAGGCCGTGAGGGAATAGATGCTTTTTTAACGAAGCGTAACCCTGGGTGGGTAAAGTGAACAGTCCGGTGAGAATCGTCGAAGTGTCGCCCCGCGATGGCCTGCAAAGTGAAGCCTTGCTGGTAGACACTGAGGTTAAAATTGAGCTGATACGGCGGTTGGTTGCTGCGGGTTTGCAGGACATTGAAGTGACCGCCTTTGTTAACCCTCAACGTTTGCCGCAGTTGGCCGACGCGGAAGAGTTATGCCGTCAGCTTGAGCAATCTGAGCAGGTACGTTTTTCTGCGTTGGTGCCAAATTTACGCGGCCTGCAACGTGCGCAAAGCGCAGGCATTAACAATCTGGCTTTTTTCAGCGCTGCCAGCGAAAGCTTTTGCCAAAAGAATATAGGCTGCTCCATCGAACAGTCATTACAGCGTTGCCGGCAACTTATTGAACAGTTGCGCCAACAGCCGAGCAGCTGGCTGCGGGCTTATATTTCCTGTGCTTTTGCCTGCCCCTACGAGGGCAAGGTGGATGCCGAAAAAGTCACTGATCTGGCGGCCAAGTTGATGGACATCGGCTGCGATGAAATTGTTTTAGCCGACACCATTGGTGTGGCAACACCGCAATTGACAAAACAGCTGGTGCAGCGGGTAACAGAGCAGGTGCCGATTGGGCGATTGGCTCTGCATCTGCATGATACTCGTGGTCAGGCGCTGGCGAATGTGTATGCCTGTCTGGAATTGGGTATTTCGACCATTGATGCCTCCGTTGCTGGCTTGGGTGGCTGCCCTTTTGCGCCGGGTGCGACCGGCAATCTTGCCACTGAGGATCTGGTCTATCTGCTGGAGGGCTGTGGCGTGCATACCGGCATTGATCTTGATCGCCTGATTGGCGTTGGGCGCTTTATTTCTGCGCAATTGGGACATGCCAACCAAAGCCGGGTGGGTGTTGCCGGAGGGCTGATCTATGAGCTTTGAATGGCGCAGGGCCAGAGTCATTGTCAGCGGTGGCGCCTCGGGGTTGGGGCGCGCGGTTGCTGAGTCTGTGGTTGCTGCCGGTGGCCAGGTGGTGTTGCTTGATTGTGACGCCGGTGCAGGCGAGACGCTTGTTAAGGCGCTGGGGGCTCGGGCATGTTTTATGGCCGTTGATGTGACCGATGCCGAGGCGCTGTTAACCGCGGTTCAGCAAGCCCGTTCACAGTTAGGCGCGGTTGATCTGGCGGTTTGCTGTGCGGGCATCGCGCCGAACGCTCGTTTGCTGGGACGTGAAGGCTTACATGAGGCCGAGTTATTTTTGCGGGTGTTAGCGGTGAATCTGATCGGCACCTTCAATCTGGCAAGAGCTGCTGCTACGGTGATGGAAAACAACAAGCCCGATGAGCAGGGCGCAAGCGGTGTGATTGTGATGACGTCCTCCATTGCCGCCGACGATGGGCAGATTGGTCAGGCGGCTTATGCTGCCTCCAAGGGTGGTGTGGCGAGCATGACGCTGCCATTGGCAAGGGAGCTGAGCCGCATTGGCGTACGGGTGATGTGTATTGCGCCGGGTCTGTTTGATACGCCGATGAGCCAGTCCTTTAATGATGAGTTACGTGAAAATCTGGCCCAGCAGGTGCCCTTTCCGAAACGGCGGGGTTTGCCTGAGGAGTATGCAAAACTGGTCAGAAGTATTTATGAGAACAGTTATTTAAACGGTGAAATTATCCGTTTGGATGGCGCGCTGAGGATGTCGAGCAAGTAATTTTAAGAGGGTTTGGTGATGGCTTTAGTTGTTGAAAAAATAAAGCCTTATTGTCTTCGATGTCAGCTTTAGAAACTTTAACTGGGGGCTGCTTTCAAAGACTTTATAGCGTAGAGCAAGAAGTAACAGTAGTAGCAACAGGAAGAAAAGGGCGTGCCAGTGATGCTCTTTTTCAGATGGCACGCGGTTGGGTACACAAGGGATAGATAGCATCGTTCTAAATTTGTTTTAGGTTCGTATTAGATTGGTAGAACATATAACGGATAGACACATTTATGTGCAGGCGACAGGTATAGGGGGGGAGCCGGTCGCATTGAGTTAATAAGTATCTGAAGGGTTACTGGTTTTATTGGAAGCTGGCCTGCCAGATATCAAAGGAGAACACCGTTATGCAATCAATAGCGCAGTTCACCATTAACTATTGGCAGTGCCTCAATGCCGACGGGCAAGCTGTAGCCGAATTACCGGCCTTTACGCAGCAGCCCGAACGCGTCATTTCTTTGTATCGGGCCATGTCGCTCACCCGCCTGTTTGATCAAAAAGCCATTGCTCTGCAACGCACCGGTCAGCTTGGCACCTACGCTTCACCGTTGGGTCAGGAGGCTATTGGCGTGGCCATTGGTTCCACTATGCGCCCGGAAGACGTGTTGATTCCTGCTTATCGAGATCATGCCGCGCAGTTTCTGCGCGGTGTGCGCATGAGCGATATCCTGCTGTATTGGGGTGGCGATGAGCGCGGCATGGACTATGCCGAGGCGCGAGAGGATTTCCCGATTTCGGTGCCGGTGGCCAGCCAATGTTGTCACGCCGTGGGGGTGGCCTATGCCATGCGTCTGCGCCAACAGGCCCGTGTTGCCGTGTGTTGTATCGGCGATGGCGGCACCTCCAAGGGTGATTTCTACGAATCGCTCAATGCTGCTGGTGTCTGGCAGTTGCCAGTGATTTTTGTGATTAACAATAACCAGTGGGCGATTTCGGTACCGCGCTGCGGCCAGAGCGCCACACAAACGCTGGCGCAAAAAGCCATTGCTGCTGGCATTCATGGTGAGCAGGTGGATGGCAATGATGTGTTTGCCATGACCGCTCGAATGGAGGCGGCGATTGAACGTGCCCAGCAGGGCGAAGCGACTGTGATTGAGGCGCTCAGTTATCGCATGAGCGATCACACCACCGCCGATGATGCCAGCCGTTATCGCTCTCAAGAGGAGCTGGATAAATATGCCGCACGTGATCCGATTTCCCGTTTGAATAGTTGGATGAGTGACGCCGGGTTTTGGTCTGAGCAGCAGGAGCAGGCCATGCAGGAAGAGCTGGCTACGCAGGTGGAGCAAGCCGTGAAAGAGTATCTGGCAACAGAAGTGCAGCCACCACAGAGCATGTTTGATGATCTCTACGAAACGCTGCCCAATGCCTATCAAAAGCAACGTGATGAATTGATTAACGCACAAACTTCGCCACAGGGAGGTGCTGATCATGGCTGAAATCACCTTGATTGAAGCGGTCACGCAGGCGCTGGCATGGGAAATGGCTAATGACGAAAATGTGCTGGTGCTGGGCGAAGACGTCGGTGTGAATGGCGGTGTGTTTAGGGCCACGGTGGGTTTGCAGCAACGGTTTGGAGCTGAGCGAGTGATAGATACACCGCTTGCCGAAGGTTTAATTGCTGGCATGGCGGTGGGTTTGGCTGCACAGGGGTTGCGACCGGTGGCGGAAATCCAGTTTATGGGCTTTATCTATTCGGTAATTGATCAAATGTTGAGCCATGCCTCGCGCATGCGTAATCGGACTCGCGGGCGTTTGAGTTGCCCGCTGGTATTGCGCGCGCCCTTTGGTGGCGGCATTCATGCACCAGAGCATCATTCGGAAAGTACCGAAGCGCTATTTGCCCATATTCCCGGTTTACGGGTGGTGATTCCCTCTTCACCGGGCCGCGCCTATGGCCTGTTGCTGGCGGCCATGCGTGATCCCGATCCGGTGGTTTTTCTGGAACCCAAACGTATCTACCGTCTGGTTAAGGAAGAGGTGCCCGATAATGGCGAAGCCTTGGCACTGGACGTGTGTTACACCCTACGCGAAGGCAGCGATGTCACGCTGGTGAGTTGGGGCGCGATGATCAAGGAGACTTTGGAAGCGGCGGATGTATTAGGCGAAAAAGGTATCAGCGCCGAGGTTATTGATGTGGCCACTATCAAGCCGCTGGATCGCGCCACGATTCTGGAATCGGTAGCTCGCACCGGCCGTTGCGTGATTGTGCATGAGGCGGCGCGAAGCTGCGGGGTGGGTGCCGAGATTGCCGCGGTGCTGGCCAGTGAAGGCCTGTTGCACTTGATGGCGCCGGTGCAACGGGTGGCCGGTTATGACACGGTGATGCCGCTATTCCGATTGGAACATTACTATATGCCGAGTGTGCAACGGGTCGTGGACGCGGCGCAACAGACCTTGGAGTTCGAATGAATATCTTCAAATTGCCTGATTTGGGTGAAGGTTTAATGGAAGTGGAGTTGCTGGAGTGGCATGTGGCTGTTGGCAAGGATGTAAAGGAAGACGAGCCGCTGCTGTCGGTGGAAACGGCCAAGGCGATTGTTGATATTCCCAGCCCGGTGAGTGGGAAAGTGGTGCGTTGTTATGGCGCCGTCGGCGATATTTTGCACGTTGGTGATCCGGTGGTGGAGTTTGACACCGATGAAACACGGCGTTCATCGCCGCAGCCAGGTTCTGGTGGGGAAGGTGAGCCTCCCCCCGCCAAGGAAGAGGATGCGGGCAGTGTGGTGGGTCGTGTCGAAACCGGCTCGCAGGTGCTCAAAGAGGAAACCAGCGCCGGTACTAAAGCCGGAGGGGCCGCAACCGGCGTCAAAGTATCGCCTGCGGTACGAGCCTTGGCACGCCAACTGGAGGTGGATTTATCGGTGGTCACGCCGTCGGGTAGTGGTGGTGTGATTAGCAGTGACGACGTGCAACGAGTGGCGAAAATACTGAGTGAAGTAGGGGCCTTGCAACCGCTGCGCGGGGTGCGTCGCGCCATGGCGCAATCAATGACAAAGGCGGCGGCGGAAGTGGTGCCGGTTACGGTTTGTGATGATGCCGATATTGATGCCTGGGACGAAAATCAGGATGTCACGGTGCGTCTGATTCGGGCGCTGGTCATGGGCTGTCGCGCCCAGCCTTCGTTGAATGCCTGGTATGACAGTCATTCCATGGGACGTCGTTTAATTGAAAAAGTGGATGTCGGTATTGCATTGGATACCGGCGATGGCCTGTTTGTGCCGGTGTTGCGCGATGTTGGTCATGCCGAAGCGGGTGAGCTGCGCGCGCGTATTAATATCATGAAAGAGGCTGTGCGCAGTCGCCGTATTCCACCCGAAGAGCTGCGCGGCAATACCATTACCTTGTCTAATTTTGGCCAGTTTGGCGGACGTTATGCCGACCCGATTGTGCTGCCGCCGACGGTGGCCATTTTGGGTGCCGGTCGCCTGCGAGATGAGGTGGTGGCCGTTGATGGCCAACCTGCGGTGCATCGTATTATTCCGCTGTCGCTGACCTTTGATCACCGCGCGGTAACGGGGGGCGAGGCAACCCGTTTTCTGGCGGTGGTGATGGAGGATTTAAATAAATCTTCATAGGTCAAAAAAGTAGCAGCCGGTTTTATTCGCTGCTGGTGAGGAGGATAGTTTATGGCTGAGACGAAACAAGCGGGGCTGGCGGGCATTATTGCTGGCCGCAGCGCAATTTCGACGGTCGACCCCGAAGGTACCGGCCTGTTTTATCGTGGTTATGACGTGGCGGATTTGGCTGCGCAGGCCAGTTTTGAAGAGGTGGCCTGGTTGTTGCTGAACGGTGATTTGCCAACGGTTACGCAGTTAGCCGGTTTTAATCTCCGCCTGCAAACTAACTATGCGCTGCCCGTTGGTTTAAAGCAGATATTAATGCTGCTTCCTCAGCAGTCGCATCCCATGGACGTTTTGCGTACCGCCTGCTCGGCATCAGGCTGTATCGAACCCGAGCAGAGTTTTGCCGAACAGCAGCAGATTGCCGAGCGCCTGCTGGCGCGCATGGCGGTAATGGTGATGTGCTGGTTCAATTCTTACCGTCCCAATGCCGAACGACGCGCGCCGCGCCGCGGTCTGGCGAGCTGTTTTCTGACCCTGCTTCAGGGACACGAGCCTGAAGCTCTGGAAATGCGTACGCTGGATGTCGCGCTGATCCTGTATGCCGAACATGAATTCAATGCCTCCACCTTTAATGCGCGGGTGGCGGCATCGACCTTGAGCGATTTTTATTCCGCCATTACCAGCGCTATTGGCACGTTGCGCGGTCCGTTGCACGGTGGCGCCAATGAAGCGGCGCTGGATTTGATCCTGAGTTTTGACTCGCCGCTGGCGGCCGAAAAAGGACTGAAAGCAGCGCTTGAGCGAAAAGAAAAAATCATGGGTTTTGGGCACCGGGTTTATCAACAGGGCGATCCGCGTTCGCTGATCATTAAACAATGGGCCTATGAACTGGCCAGGCAAAAGGCGCAATTGCCGCTGTTCGCCGTGGCGGAATGTATCGAAACCGTGATGGCAACTGAGAAGGGCCTGTTCCCCAACCTGGATTTTTACAGTGCCGTGGCATTTCATTTGTGTGGTATTCCCAAACGGCTGTTTACCCCCATTTTTGTCATGGCGCGAGTGGCGGGTTGGTCAGCACACATTATGGAACAGCGTGCCGACAATAAATTAATCCGGCCGATGGCGGACTATATTGGGCCGGATCATCGTGATTATGTGCCGCTGTCAGAGCGAGCGTGATGACCGATTGCCAAAGCGCAACCCGACCGGGAACGGATCCATTATTGGTTTTGCTTGCCGACTATGTGTGTTCCGATATTGCGTTTGGCGAGCAGACCTTTGCGGCGGCACGTCTGTGTTTACGCGACGCACTGGGCTGTGCTTTTTTGGCGTTGAATGACGATGCCTGTGTGCAACGTTTAGGGCCGATTGTGCCGGGTGCCGAGATGCCTGGTGGCGCACGGGTGCCGGGAACGCCGTATGAATTGGATCCGGTGCGCGCCTGCTTTAATACCGGCTGTTTGATTCGTTGGTTGGATTATAATGATACTTGGTTGGCTGCCGAGTGGGGGCACCCCTCCGATAATCTGGCCGCTATTCTGGCCTGTGGCGATTATCTGGATCGCAGCGGTCTGCGCACGTTAACGATGCGAGACATGCTGAAAGCCCTGATCAAAACCTACGAAATTCAAGGTGTGCTGGCGCTGGATAATGCCTTTAACCAGCAGGGGCTGGATCATGTGTTGTTGGTGCGTATTGCTTCGGCGGCGGTATGCACTCGATTGCTAGGCGGAAATCATCAGCAGGTCATCAATGCGCTTTCCAACGCTTGGGCTGATGGTGGTGCGTTACGGGTTTATCGGCATGAACCTAATACCGGCTGGCGAAAATCCTGGGCAGCGGGCGATGCTGCCGCACGAGGCGTGCAGCATGCGCTGATGGCGGTGAAGGGTGAAATGGGTTATGCCTCGGTATTAAGTGTCGAGCGCTGGGGCTTTGAATCAGTATTGATGCACGAAAAGTCCGTTCGATTGAGTCAGCCTTTGGCTGATTATGTGATCCAAAATATCCTTTTCAAGGTGTGCTTTCCTGCTGAGTTCCATGCCCAGACAGCGGTGGAATGTGCCGTTGCGCTGCATAAATCCCTGCCACGGCGGCTGGACAAAATAGCGCATATTCGGTTGTTCACACAGGCGGCGGCTAAACGCATTATCGACAAATCCGGGCCGCTCAATAACCCGGCTGATCGAGATCACTGCCTGCAATATGCCGTGGCGGTGGCGTTGCTCAACGGCCGTTTGCAAGCAAGTGACTACTCAGATGCCGTTGCTAAAGATAAGCGTATTGATGATTTGCGCGACAAAATGAAGGTGTTTGAAGAACCTCAGTTTAGTGAGGACTACCGAGACCCAGGTAAGCGCGCTATCGCCAATCGGGTGGAAATCACCCTCACAGACGGCCGCGAGTTTGTTCGTGAACAGACTTTCCCATTGGGACATCCGCGGCGCCGTGAAGAGGCAATGCCGTTGCTGCTGAATAAGTTTGAAGAGGCGGCGACAGCCGTATTGGGCGCGCGGGCTGCCGATAGGTTGCAGGGAGTCATTCTGGCTCCGCAGCAGCTTGATGCCATGTCGGTTGCTGATTTTATGGCCCTGTTAATTCCGCAGGAGATAACATGACTACGCAACCCTGCTTTCAGGATGTTATGCCCGGTGATGAATGTTTTGGTTGTGGTGGCAATAACCGCCAGGGCCTGCAAATTAAAAGCTATTGGCAGGGTGATGTGGCGATCTGTGAGTGGCAACCGCAAACGCATCATCAGGGCTGGGCGGGGCTGACCTGCGGCGGCATTATCGCCACGCTGGTGGATTGTCACTGTATGGCCACGGCGATGGCCTATGCCATTCGCGAAGAAGGTCGAGCGCTGGACAGTGAACCTTCTTACCGCTTTGCTACGGGCTCGCTGTCGGTGCGTTTTGTTAAACCGACACCCGTTAACGCGCCGCTGCTTTTGACGGCTCGGGTGATAGAGGTTAAGGATAAACGTAAATACCGTTTGAACTGTGAAGTGACGGTTGCCGGTCAAGTCACGGTCGAGGCAGAGGTGGTGGCCTTTTTGGTTTGGCGCAGCGATGACGATAACGACTCGGCATTTTCGGGCGCCTGAAAACACAGCGGTTGCACGATCGAGGAGATAGTCATGACTGAGCTCTTCAAGGGATTGAAACAAATTGAAAAGGCACGCGAGCAGCTGCGTGGTGCCAGCTTTATGGCGGGCCTGTATCTTGGCAAACCAGATTTCAAATTGCTGCTGCCAACGCCGGAAGCACCCGAAGAAAAGGCTGAAGGTGAAGCCTATTGCCGCAAGATAGAAGCCTTTCTAAAAGGGCATGTTGATGCCCAGCAGATAGAACGTAGCGGCGAAATCAGCGAAGCTGTTTTAAAGGGACTGCTGGAGTTGGGTGCCTTTGGTATGAAAATACCCAAACAGTATGGCGGGCTGGGTTTTTCCCATAAAAATTACGGGCGTGTGCTGACGCTGATCGCCAGCTGGAGCAATATCCTTTCGCTGACCGTGGCGGTGCCGCAGTCTATTGGTATCGCCATGCCGATTTTGTTGTTTGGTAATCAGGAGCAAAAAGATTATTACCTGCCGCTAGTGGCCCGCAAGGAAATATCTGCCTTTGCGCTGACTGAGCCTGATACTGGCTCCGATGCCGCTAATGTTAAAACCGAGGCGGTACTCACGGAGCAGGGCGATGAGTTTGTGGTTAATGGTGAAAAGCTCTGGTGCACCAATGGCGCGATCGCTCGTTATATTACGCTGATTGCCAAGGTGCCTGCACGCAGGGTAAGCCAGCAAGGTGGGGAAGTTTGGCAGCCAGTGGCGGGCAGTGAGAAGTCTGACGCGTCAGTGCACACGGCGTTTATTCTGGATATGCAAAGTGTTGGCGTCGAGGTGAAACAGCGCTGTCAGTTTGCCGGTTGTCGGGGCATTGCCAATGCCCATATGAGCTTCACCGATGTGCGTATTCCGAAGGAAAATATCATTGGTGAGGTTGGCGCTGGTTTGCGATACGCACTGTCTATTTTGAATATTGGTCGCGCGGTCAGTGTGCCGGCGATTTGTCTGGGCATGGCTAAACAGACCTGGCAACCCACCCTGGATCGCCTCAATACGCGCATTACCTTTGGCGAACCGTTGGCAAATAGGCAAACACAGCGCATTCGGGTGGGACAGATGGCGACCAATTTATTTGTGATGGAAGCGCTCTGCGAATTGGTCTGGCAGTTGGCGGATCAGGAAAATTACGACGTGCGCATGGAGGCGGCCATTACAAAAATGTTTTGCTCGGAACAAACGATACAGTTTCTCAATGATGCGCAGATTATTTTTGGCGGCATGGGCTACGAAACCGCCGAATCGAAACAGCTGCGCGGTGAGCCGGGATTTGAGTTGGAACAGCTGGTACGAGATGCCACCATGTACCGTATTGGTGAGGGCGCGACTGATATTCTGAGGCCCTTCGTGGCACGCGAGGCGTTGAATTTTCATCTGCAAAAGGCGCGAGAGATTCTTGAAACGGGTGTGACGGCCAAGCGTCTATTGAAGCTGCTGCGTTTTTATGTGCCATGGTACGCCTCGTTATGGCGGCATAGGCCGCTACCGAAACATGGAGCTTTGCAGGGTCGTCGGGTGCAGGGCATGTTAAACCGTGTTGAATCTGGCAGTCGAGCGTTAGCGCGGGTAACGGCATACGCCATGCTGATACGTCGGCAGTATATGCAGCAGGACCAGGGGCGGCAAAACCGGATTGAAATGGTGGGTGAATCGCTGTTCGCAATGGCAGCTTGCGCTTTGTATGCGCAAAAACTCAAGACCCCCACTGGCTGGTTATTGACGGATGAATACTTTAGAGCTGAAAAAGTCCGGCTTAAGCGCCTATTGAGGGAGATGCTGAGTAATGATGACCGGCAACGTGAAAGCGTGGGTAAACAGGCGTTGAACGATGGTTTTGATGAGTTGAATCGAGGTGTGGTTAAGCGGGGTTTGAACGATTATCCGAAGGGTGGAGCCGATGAGGGGTAGCGTTTTTTACCAGGAGCTAAAAGAGAGAGGCTGGCTAGCAGAGCCAGCCTCAAACTTAGTGGAGATCTAGAGCTTAGAATTTGTAGCTCAGGCCAACCATGTAAACCATTGGGTCAATTTC
>Ga0209396_1000952_pt1 | contig 33164 bp, 19 predicted proteins | sample GOMGulsemesocosm_6_FD_184638 | JGI IMG/M metagenome (GOLD analysis project Ga0209396, IMG submission 184638) | Methane-oxidizing microbial communities from mesocosms in the Gulf of Mexico - GOM8C Gulf of Mexico (SPAdes) (version 2) | ecosystem: Environmental > Aquatic > Marine > Cold seeps...
GTTTCTTGGATGTTATCTCTTTAATCCATCTTATGCATGGTGCGGTAAAGTGGCCGGATGTAATAAAAACAAGGTGATCTGGGTTCTCAGCATCAGCCCATGCAACTTTTGTATTTAAATCTTCAACGGCAACCCCTGACTTTGTGTGCCTCTTACATTCAAAAAACCATTTTTCATTATGGGGTTTTGCGCCCATCCCCTCGAAATCGGCATTAGAATAAGTGGTAAAATAAAACGTAAGAACTTACCAGGTAAGTATTTTAAATTGGCCTTATTGGTAATGCTAAAAGAGGATTTTTGTCCTTCCCCTCGAAATGAACCTCAAGGTTATTTATTGACCACCCATAAGTTATGATGGTGTAAAATAACCATAAAGGTCAACCATTATCACTAGCCCAACCACTAAACGTATTCAAATACTCACATCGTCTGAAATCAATGAACTCTATGCTTTACCAAACTTTAATAGGACTGACAGAGAGGATTATTTTTCTCTCGATAAAGAAGCTCTTAAGTTAGTTAATAAGTTAAGGCAAACAGAAACCCGAATATATTTTACTTTGCTTTTAGGTTACTTCAGGTCACGGCCTATCGTTTTTAACTTCACTTTTGCTGATGTTGAAACTGATTATGACTATATCAAGAACAAGTATTTCAATGATAAAGATGTTGATACCGATGATTTGCCACCAAGGACTAAAACAGCATTAATAAAAAACTTACTTAGCTATACCGGCTTTTCTATTTTTCAAAGTAAAGTCGATAAAGAGCCACTACTTAAAAGACTAAATGATGTTGTCAAAATTAATCTGGAGCCGAGGTATGTTTTCGATGAGTGCATTGCATATTTTGGTCAAAATAGAATAACGCTAGCGGGTTACACAACACTACAAGACACTATATCGACAGTATTATCAAATGAACGAGGCCGTATTGAATCAGTTTTAAATGTTTCATTATCTTTAGGTACCCGGGCAACATTACTCAAATTACTTGAATCAAATAGTACCTTTACTGATTTAGCCAAGTTAAAAAAGATGGCCAAAGATTTTTCAACCAGCCAAATAACGCAAGAGCTGAAGACACATAAAATAATACGTTCTCTTTATCCTGAAATTAAAACGCTTATTGCTGAACTCGAACTATCCCCGAAGAACCTTGAATACTATGCATCTTTGGTAAAGCACAAGTCGGTATATAAACTTAGGAGACACGCAGATAGCCAAACTATTTTATACCTCGTTTGTTACTTGTTTTTCAGGTACCGAGAAACTAACGACAATCTTGTTGCTGCTTTTATTTACTTGGTGAAAAAATTAACAGAGTCAGCTAAGGGCTATGCAAAGCAGCGCATTGTTGAAGATGTGAATGTTGTTAGAACCAAATTAAAATCCGCTGGTAGCTTATTAAAGTACTTTATCGATACTGATATTGATGATGATTTGAGTTTCGGTGATGTTCGCAAGAAAGCCTTTAAACTCATCCCTGCCGATAGCATTAAATTATTAAGTGATCATTTAAATAACAATGACTTTGATGGCCGCCAATATGAATGGCTATTTATTGATAAACAATCAAGTAAAATTAAAAAGCTAATACGCTCTCTCTTTATGTCTATTGATATCGAATTCATTCACCTAAAAGATGAATTGCACGAACAATACTCCACGGCTCATGAAGAAATAGGAGAATTCAAAACTATAAAAACAATTAACATCGATGTGGTACCTAAAAGTGAACGTGAATATCTTGAGGGTGATAATGCCAAGTTAATTGCAAATCGATTTGAATACTTCCTTTATCGAAAAGCAGAGCAATTGTTTAATAGTAATAGCCTAACCGTAAAGGAAAGCGTCAATAATCGCAGTTTAACGTCTGATTTGATCCAACTTAAAGAATGGGAACATAAGGCTGAAATCATCGAAAATACAGGGCTTGAGAAGTTGGTGACACCAATTAATCAAACTTTAGCAATTAAGAGCCAACAATTAGAAGATAAGCTGAAGGAAGTGAGTGGGCACATTTTTAGTGGCAAGAATAAGTACGTTGAATTTATTCCTGGCAAGGCCGAACTTAAGTGGTCAATTCCTAACAGCCGATGGCAAGAAAGTATCGAAAATCCTCTTTATAATCAAATCCAACATATGGGTATTGTTGAACTTATGTTATTTGTTGACCAAAATACTGCCTTTTTAAAATCATTTAATCACATTTCGGCTAACAAAGAGAAAACACCTGTAAATAAGGAAGATTTAATTGCTTGTATATTAGCTAATGGTACCAATTACGGTTTATATAAAATGGCGAATATCTCCGACCGTTCAATGGGTAAATTACGCAGTGTCGATGATAGTTATATTCGATATGAAACGTTAACTCAGGCGAATGATAAAGTTTCCAATGCCATAGCTACGTTGCCAATATTTGCGTATTACCATGTCGATGATAACCAATTGTTTTCAACAATTGATGGTCAAAAATTTGAGTGCCGAATAAATACCTTTAAGGCACGTTATTCATCTAAATACTTTTCAAAAGGCAAAGGCGTTTCTGCGCTTACATTGGTTTCAAACCATGTTCCAGTTAGTACACAAGTGATTGGTGCTAATGAGTATGAAGGTCACTTTGCGTTTGACTTATTGTATAACAACACTTCAGAAATACAGCCTAATACGTTATCGACTGATACCCATGGTACCAACAATGTAAATTTCGCTTTATTGGACTTCTTTGGTTATACCTTCGCTCCTCGATACGCAAAAATGAAAAAAGTGTTTTTTAACTTATTTGAAGTGTCTGAAGAAGATGGCGGTAGCATTCAATTGATAAAAGAAATAAATCATAAGTTAATCGCTGAAGAGTGGGATGAAATTCAACATATCCTATGTTCATTGAGCCGAAAGACTACTACGCAAAGTACTATTATTAGAAAGTTGAGTAACGGTAATAGCCGCACATTGTCAGCCCTTCAGGAATATGATCGCTTGATTAAATCAATTTACGTTCTGGAGTATATTGATAATTCAACGCTGCGCCATTATGTTCAACAAGCCTTGAACAGAGGTGAGGCATATCATCAATTAAAACGGGCTATAATGTCAGTTAATGGTAATAAATTTCGTGGAGGTAATGATTACCAAGTATCGCAATGGAACGACTGCGCTCGACTCATTTCTAATTGCATTATTTACTATAATTCAGCACTGCTTTCCGCATTTTTGCAAATCCAAGAAAGAAACGGCAGGCAAGACATTGTTGATATTATCTCAAGGCTTTCACCTGTTGCTTGGCAGCACATTAATTTAAACGGCGAATATTCATTTAACAAAGGCAAGAAAGAAATAGACTTGGTCAGTTTGCTAAGTGATATTGAACCGCTTGATAGGGATAACTCCGATAGAGTGGCATAGTCAAGTTTAATATCCCAGCTAATACCAAATGAATAAGGCTTTTGACTGTGTAATGGCGTGTAATGTTTTTTATATTTTTTTTTGCTACATTTATTTACACAACGCGTATGTTGAAAAATGTACATGTTTTATTAATATTTACCCATCGTAATAAGTAAACAACTATATAAATATAGCTTTCGCTTATAGGAGTCTCATGTCAGTAATGCCCTCACTTAGTATTTTTAATACAAAGGGAACCAACACAGCACCCCAGAAAAAGAAATTATCAGAATTAAATAAAGATGTATCCCGTATGGTTGATACCTTTATTTATCCATATCCTGACTTGGTACGAGAGAATAAAAATCACTTTGCCGATGTTACAGATAAAGCAAAAAAGGAAGTAAGAGTAGCCATTATAGGAACCGGTTTTTCAGGTTTTACTGCAGCTTACGAACTTAGTCGTGCAGGTATTGAAAATATTGATATGTACGAGGCCCGAGACAAAATTGGTGGACGTGCAAATACCGAAATATTCAAAGACGATACACAGCGAAAATACCCTTGTGAAATGGGTGCTATGCGTGTGCCAGAGAACTCTAAATTGTTTTGGCATTACCTTAGCGAACTTCAGGGTGAAGACGAAGATCCATCACTCACTCCCTTCCCTAACCCAGGTGTTGTCCTTACAGGAATGCTATTCCAACAAGAGAAATTTATATGGAAAAATAGTACAGATTTGCCGGAAGACTGGATAAATATATCTAATGATTTCCAAGAATTTTGCAAGATTTCCTTAACTTATCATTCGGAAGTGACAGGGGAAGAGAGTGTAACTCTAGAGAGGATACAAAATTTGTTAACACAAGAAACGTTAACAGATGGCGAACAAAATATTATCTCTACCTATTGGGAACATTTTTTGGAAAAATACCAGAATGTATCCTTTGTAGAGGCGTTAACCCAATTTATGGACGGAAAAGATGAGCGACCTTTTTGGGGGCCTAAGGAGTTTGATAAGTTCAGCACGCTAGGGTTGGGGACTGGTGGTTTTGGGCCGGTGTTCCCTGTCTGCTTTCTTGAGATATTCCGTTTGCTATTGTGGAAGTACGATGATGAATATACCCCCCATTTAACCATGGTAGAGATTATTGAAAAATTTAATTGTAGGGTTAAGCCTAACATTAAACATCAAACAGTAACTTACGTAGGCATTGACAAGGAAAACTCCAATAAAATAAACCTATACGCCATTAACGATAAAATAAAAAATAGGGTTGAAAAAAATACCTATGATTATGTAATAGTAGCAACTACCTTGCGAAGTATGCAGATCACCATGAATCTCGATGGTGCGAATAGCCCATCTGATTACAGTAAAGACTCAACCCCCATTTTTTCTGCGGAGCATTATAGTATGTTACGGCAGTCGATCCGTGTACCACACATTATTAATTCCTCTAAATTGTTTGGTTTTCTTCCGAAAAAACCATGGATAGATAATGACAAATGGCCTTGTGACGAAGGAGGGGAACCTGTCAAATGCCTGTTAACAGATACCTTGGCAAGACAGATGTATTTTCTCGATCCTTACCCTGAGGATGATAATGCGGGTGTAAACGTATTGATCAGCTACAACTGGGGTGATGATTCAGTACAAATGATGGCGATTGAAAACTATTCACCAAACCAAAAATTAGATCCTGATGAAAATAGCGATTATACCTTAAAGCTTGCTTATCAAAATGACCTTGAAACTACGGCTTATAAATATATTGCTGAAACATTAAAACAAATTAAGGTTGGTAATCAAGAGAGCCAGCTTAAGTCAATTTTTTGGCAAAAAGAACCTATGGCATTCGGAGCCTTCAAATTGGATTATCCTCATCAATATCAATACACCAGTCAGTTGGTTTATCAATATAAGGACGAAGCTAATGCCCCTAATGATTCAGGTTATTCAAAAAGAGTCTTTCTAGCTAATAACAACTGTTCGTTCCAAGGCGGCTGGATTGAAGGAGCTATGCAGTCAGCAGTCAACGGTGCCGCAGGGGTACTTAAAGTTATGGCTGACAATGGAGAAATAAAAAAAAATAGTTTTCGTATGGAGAAATTATTCAAAGAAAACCCTTTTCAGGCTCCTTTAGGTAATATCATAAAAAAATATCATCAATAGGATTTGATTGGTAGCTAGGATAAGAGGAAATAGCCCATTATCATTTTTATACAAGAATGGGCTATATAATGGATTATAAGAAATGGATAACGCCCATGTACTTAAGCTCTAAAGAACAAAAAAAGATATTAAAACTTATAGAAACATTGGGGCAATCGTTAGACTCAGAGACAATGCGGCAATCCACAGGGTATGTAATGCTGGATTTATTGCAATCGGATTATTTAGGTTCTTTTGCCTGGGATGAAAAGAAAAATAGTTTTGATAAAGGCGTATGCATCAACATGTCTCAAGCTAATCTATTGAATTATAAAAATTATTATCACAAGTACGACACTATTACTGACCAACTGATGGTCAGAAAAAGTGCGACTAGGGTTAATGATATAATATCACAACAAGCATTGACCAAAACTGAGTTTTATAATGATTTTTTAGCTGTAGATGGATTATATTACGGCATAAACCTGCACGTATTTAATGACAATGAAAATATCGGTGATTTCAGAGTTTGGCGAAAAAAAGGCCGAGAGAATTTCGATGATAAATCGGTTTATATGTTAAATATGATCAAACCTTATTTCTGTAATGCTATGCGTAATATTCGTCAACATGAAACCGTATTAAGTATTCATCCCGAACAGAGTATCTGCACTGAAAGATTAGATATTCATAAGCTGAAGTTGAAATTTTCACTCACTAAAAGAGAAGCACAAATCACTCTGGAAATTATACAGGGTCACAAGGACGATACCATTGCTATAAAGTTGCATATTGCTTTTTCAACCTTGCGAACTCATATAAAACATATTTTTGCGAAGCTAAAGATAACTAGCCGAAGCTTACTGATACGTAAAGTGTTAAGTGAGTTGTAATTCCATCAAATGTTTAAGCTAGTACTACGTTAGCTTAAAACATAAAACATGTTGTTAGTGTTTTATGTTTTAAGCACTAATAACATTTCATTTTCTTTTTCAAAAATTTCCTAAATATCCTCATTTTTGGGGATAGGCTCATCCCTCTTTTAGCATTATTATTTTATTTGTGAGTTGAAAACAACTCTTTACACAACGCGCATTTTGTAAAAAGATCCGTGCCTCATATTGCGCGCGATACATACATTTAAATAATCGGATTAAAGTTAAATTATTTCTGTGTGTTGTTTTTTATTCCCTAACACCAAGAAATATCAATTTTATTTTGCGCGAAGGATGATTAGATATGGATAATAAAAAAATTGAATCACAACAGATTAAACTGCCAACGGGTGGTGGCGCAATTAGCGCTATAGGTGAGACATTCCAGCCCAATGCGTTTAATGGCACCGGCAGTTTTTCCCTTCCTATTCCCGTTTCTCCTGCAAGAGGTTTTGAACCGAAATTATCCTTAAATTATAATTCAGGTGCTGGCAATGGCACTTTCGGTTTAGGTTTTTCACTAAATTTAGCCAACGTATCTATTCGCACTGAAAAAGGTTTGCCTAAATATGATGGCACAGATATCTATTTACTCAATGGTGAAGAGTTAGTACCTAAATTTGATGGGCAGAGTGCGAACGAGAACTACACCGTAACCCAATATTTACCACGGGTAGAAGGCGCATTTTCATTAATTGAACACTATCAAAAACAAGATAACAGCACATCATATTGGAAAATTACCAGTGCAGACAATATTACCACGATATACGGTAATAGCACGGCGAGCCAAATTTATGATCTTAACAACTTAAGCCATGTTTTTGAATGGCTGATAGCAAGGGCCGAAGACGCTAAAGGTAATAAAATAAATTATTACTATAGCTCCGAAGATGAAGAGGGGATCGAAGATAACAGCGTTGAAACAAAGAGGGCATTAAGTAACAAATACATCAAAACCATCCAATACGGTAATTATATCCTTGACGGCGAACCGGAAAAATATGCCTTTGAGCTTGTCTTCGATTACGGCCAACATCAGCTGTCAAATTTAGCTCAAGGGGGCAGTGATCCATATCAGGCATCACAACGTTGGCCGTATCGGCACGACGCTTTTTCTTCATATAAAAGTACCTTTGAAATCCGTACGCGGCGCTTGTGTAGGAACATATTAGTTTTTCATCATTTTGAAAAAGAGCTAGGGCAGCCATGTCTGGTAAAAAGTTTAAGTTTTGAATATCAGCAAACTCAGCACAGTCAGTTATCGCTAATGAACAGTGCAGTACTTATTGGTTACAAAAGAGCAGGTAAAGCGGCGACAGATAAGTACAAAATACAAAAAATGCCTGCCACAGAATTTAAGTTTTCGCAGTTTAACGTGGCCGATACCCCAGCCTTTGAGCAGCTTAAGGTTAATGACAAAGATATTCCCGGCCATTTAAATCAATCAGGCTTTCAACCCTCAGATTTAAATGGAGAGGGCATAGCGGGCTTGCTTTACAGCAATCAAACAAGTTTATTATACCTAGAGCCTGAAGGCTGTGGTACTTACGGTGTTCCCGCAGCTCCAGCGCAATTTCCTGTTGATAGAGATTTTCAGGCTGGGCAGTCAAATTTAGTTGACCTTGATGGCAATGGACAATTAGCACTAGTGGTTAATAACGGCAATCGTACTGGCTTTTATCAAAGAAAAGACAACGCCCTACAGCAGAGCCCAATTTGGGAAAATTATCAGCCGTTTGAGAAATACCCAAATGATCATACCAACCCAAACATGGAAATGGCAGGCCTCAGTCAAAATGGTAAAACCGATCTTCTTTTGGTTGATGAAGCTGAGCTACGTATTTATCCATCAAAGGGGAAAAAAGGTTATGGGGCATCAACAACTGTTGCAAGGGTAGCCGACTTTCCATTGATAAAAAAAGGTTATCTAAAAGAGCACGTGGCTTTTACTAACTTGTTCGGTGATGGCCTGCCTCATCGAGTTAGAATTACTCAAAATGGCGTTGAGTGCTGGCCTGCATTAGGCTACGGTAAATTTGGCAATAAAATAGCGCTTTCATCAGCGCCTGAATTTGGTGATGATTTTGATGCTACTCGGTTATTTTTGGCTGATATTGATGGCAGTGGTACCACAGATCTCATTTATGTACAGGCTGATCAAATAAGCTTATATATCAATAAAAACGGTAATGGATTTTCAGACGCGATCACGGTCAACTTGCCGGAGCCATTCAGCACTATCGATCAAATCAGCTTTGCTGATATCTTAGGCAATGGCACAACATGTTTAGTCTTTAGTAAAATGGCTCTTAGCCCTGTGCATTATTATTATAATTTTGTTGGTGAAACCTGTTTAGACGGAGTTACGCAGCCGAGCATGAAACCCTACTTGTTGAATGAAATTGACAATAATATGGGCGCGGTTTCACAAATGCAGTATTGCAGCGCTACCAAGTTTTACTTGCAAGATAAAAAATCCGGGACCCCATGGCGTACCCAGTTACCTTTTCCGGTGCAGGTGGTTGAAAAGTCAATCAGCATCGACAAGATCACCGGGCTACGTTTAACCAAGCGTTTTGCCTATCACGATGGTTATTACGATCATAGTGAAAAAGAATTTCGCGGCTTTGGATTTGTCGAAACTTGGGATACCGAAACCCTTGGCAAATTCCAAGCTGCTGGCAAGCAAAATGAATGCCAAAGTACTAATGAAAAATATTATATGCCGCCAGTTTATACCAAAACTTGGCACAGCACGGGTGCAGTACAGCAATCGAATAGCTATAAAAATGCAAGGTACACACTAGGGGCCTACTTTAACGGTGATGAGCGCGCTTATAATGACTTTCCTGAGTCGTTGCTTCCTCAAGACCTTGATGATGCCAGTAGTCGCCAAGCCTATGCCGCCTTAAAAGGCACCGTTATAAGAACTGAAGTTTATGCCGATGATAAAAAACAAAACCCAGCGCTATTTGACCAGCCGTATCAGGTTGACGAAACCAGCGTCGAGGTCTCGGTTTTTCAGAAAAAAGGTGAACACGAGTATGCGGTATTTATGCTCACCCCGCGAGAAAGTATTTCATATCACTATGAGAGAGACGCTCAAGATCCAAAAATTCAACAGAATTTCACTCTGGCAAAAGATACCTTTGGAAACCCCTTAACAACTTGCAGTATTAGTCTACCTCGAAGAGACAATGCCAATATCCAAAATGACATTTACCCTGAACAGCAAACGCTAAAAGCCACCGTCAACCTGCAAAAATATATCACACCACAGAAAGGTAGCCTCTATTGCCACCTTAGCTGTGAACAGCAACAGTTAGAATTGTTCAACCTTGAAATAGACGGCCAATATTGCAGTTACGACGAGCTTAAAAACAAAGTCAACGCTCTAAATCTGCAGCAACAAAGCAATATCACTCCGTATGATGCACAAGTGAGTGTAGAAGAATTGCAAGCTCGGCAACTCACCTGGCAAAGGACCTATTTTTGGAATGATAATGTCACAGAAGGATTAAGTCTGGGAGACATTAATGCCTTAGGCTTGGAGCACCATCATGAAGAAGCCGTATTTACCCAAGAGTTCATCGATGATGTTTTTACTAACAGACTTACAGAGGATACCCTCACATCACTGGGAGGTTATGTTTTTGATCAGAATTCCGGCTACTGGTGGAATAAAGGTTTGGTGCAATCCTATGATAAAAATAAATTCTACCAACCCAGCAAAAGTGAAAATACCTTTGTAAAACCAAGTTCCAGCTTATATGCCTTAAAAACCCTTAGCTATGATGACTATTCCCTGTTTGTAACAGAAACTCAGCAATACATCGACGCTACAAACAGCCTGATCACACAAGTAACATACAATTACCGCTGTGCCCAAATATCTCAGTTAATCGACCCAAATAACAATATTTCCCAAGCGCTCTTCGATCCATTAGGTCAGGTGATTGTAACCTCCTTAATCGGCACAGAAAACGGCACTAACAGCGGTGGCATGACACTTTATGAGGACGGCACAGCAGAAGCAGAATACCAGCAAAAATCCATACCAACGTTTGACCAGGTGATCAGCAATCCACAAGACTATTTGCAAGGCGCCAACAGCTTTTTCTATTACAACCTCCATGCTTGGACAGAAAGCCAGCAACCGCTGTCTTCTATCAACCTTGTGCGCAATAGTTTTTATCACGCTTCACAATCGGATAACGCTCCCTATTGTCAAATGGTGGTCACCTACAGTGATGGTTATGGCCATCCATTGGCAACGAAACACAAAGTTGACCCTGGTTTAGCCTTTATCAGAGAAGCTACGGGAAAATTAAAAGTCAAAAATAATCAGGTGCTGCAGATACCAGCAGAAAGTCGCTGGCAAGTCACAGGGCGCACCGTATACAACAATAAAGGCAAAGCCGTAGAACAATATCTACCTTATTTTATCGATACACCTGCATATGAAGATCAGCAAGATATTCCTAGCCCGCCGCCAACACAGATATATTACGACCCCTTAGGTCGGGTAATTAAAACCGTATCACCTAAAGGTTTTTTCTCCAAAGTGGAATTTAGCCCCTGGCAAGAGTCGCATTTTGATGAAAACGATACAGTAGTAGATTCAGACTACTTCCAACAATTTATGGCAACTTATCCCGTTGCGCCATCCAAGCCAGCACAACAACAAAAAGATGAAAAAGATGCGCTCGATAAAGCTGCTGCCTTATACAATACGCCTGAAATAAAAGTACTGGATAATCTGGGTTTTGTTATTCGTGATATTCAATACAAAGCGCAGGATGAACAGTTAGTCGCTTATGAAGCCAATGATATACAAGGACGCACCGTTACATCAATCGACCCACGTTTGTACCAATCCAATACCGTTAGCGACACAGATTGTTTCAATTTTAAATACCGTTATGCTATGGGGCAAAAGGATCCTATCTATATTGATAGTATTGATGCTGGTATTGAAAAGCATTTAAGCAATATCTATGGAAAACAGCTTCTTTCTCTATCAGCTCGAAATTATTGCCAGCTCATTAATTATGATCGCCTGCAACGACAAACAGAGCTCAAAGTTAAGAAATTGCTAGGGGTTAAGATCATTGATTCTTTCACCACGTTTAACGTGGTAGAGCAATTTTTTTACGAAGATCACCTACTTGAACAAGGTAAAACTAAAACACAGTTGCAAGACAGCAATTTATGGGGCGCTTTGTACCAGTTAAATGATTTATCCGGCACCGTCATTAACAGCCAATACAGCCTGCAGGGCGAAGTATTACACACGTCACGACAAATGGTCGAAGACTATAAAAACGCCGCTGACTGGAACCAACAGGTCGCGCTGGAAGACGATATCTACAGCAGTCTGCTGACCTATAACGCCATTAAGCAGTTAATCACAGAAACCACTCCGGATGCTTCAACCGTCACCAACAACTACAATCAGGCGGGACAACTCAAATCCGTTGCGCTGACTTTTAAAGACGGGACTCATCAACAAATCATCAAACAAATTGAGTATGATGCCAACGGCCAAAGAACCCTACTTCATTACGGCAACGGCATTAAAACCCAATTTCAATACGAAGCCAGCACCTTACATCTACTCTCCATTAAAAATAGCCAGCAGGATTTACAATACTCCTATGACCCTGTGGGTAATATTACCCGCTTACGGGACAATACCTATGCCACAGTATTTCATAACAACCAGCAGGTCACGCCTTTATCCGACTATCGCTTTGATGCCTTGTATCGATTAACCGCCGCCAGTGGTCGCCAGCACCCAGGTTTAAATGCTGGCACACTTAAACAGGCTGATTTTATTCAATTGGCCGGGGCCAATGAAAGCAGTTCGCTGGAGCACTATAACGAGTGTTATACATATGATGACTCCGGCAATCTGATTGAAAAAAAGCATAACGCGGCTTCAAATACATGGGCTAAACAAACGCCAGTAGAACTAAACTGCAACCACTTGCAAGACCTTAACTATGATGCATCTGGTAATCTGCGAAAAGTAATAACGGATAGCACCCTGCAATTAAGTTTTAACTGTTGTGAAAACCTAATTAAAGCCAATATTGTTCAGAGGCAAGGCAGCGCGGATGATTGCGAATATTACCTTTACGACAGCCATGAACAGCGTACACGAAAAGTATCCGAGTTAATGGTGAATAATGGCAAGCTCAATCAAATAGAAGACAAAATATATTTTGGTAACTATGAAGTAAAACGTAATAAAACCATCGATACCAATGAAACCATAAAAATCACTTTGCAACGGCAAACCTTAAAAGTGATGGCTGGTGATACCTGCATCGCCATTGTCCACAGCTGGGACATAGACAACAATCAAAAAGAAAGCCAAAACCTTAATGCCAGAAAAATACGTTACCAGCTGGATAATCATCTGGGCTCGGTAGCGCTGGAGCTAGATGATCAGGCGCAACTCATTAGTTACGAAGAGTATTTTCCCTATGGCGGAACGGCTTTACGGGCCGGAAAAAACCTCATCGAAGTGGCCCTTAAAGAATATCGTTACTCCGGAAAAGAGCGCGATAACTGTACCGGCTTTTATTATTACGGCCGCCGTTATTATGCTCCCGGCTTGGGGCGCTGGTTAAACCCGGATCCGGCCCATCGGGTGGATGGTATGAATTTGTATGCTTTTGTGGGAGGCAATCCTATTACCTTTAGTGATGATAAAGGCTTAGCAAAAACAAACTATCAAATACTAACACGTCAACCTGACCCATCTAGTTCCAATTTTAAATATAATAAAAAAACACATAAAAGTGATTTAGTTGACTCTAAAAAAGGGAGTCGTATTGCATTTAGTGATAATAAAGGCCTATCAAAAGCTAAAACAAACTATGAAATTATATCACTTCAACCTGCTCCTAATTACTCTTTTATAAAAGATTTTTTAAATCCAGCGAAAGGCTTTATTAAAGATAACTTAAAGCCATTGACAGGCATGTCGGTGCTTTTAGAAAGAAAAGGAGCTTCTATGGCGGGGCCACTTCAGATGGTTGTTGGATATGTTGGAAGCGAAAAGTATGTAGATAAACATCCAATACTAGCGTTAGGGTATTCCTTTCTTTTAGCGGAAGGCTTGACCAGGACAATGAAGTTTGACCATAAAACAACAGCGCGTTTGGGTGTTGTTGCGGATGGCATAAAAAGCCTTGTTTCTTTTAATCATGGGGGTTACTTTCATGCATTTATGTACTCAGGATTAACAGCAGTTAATGCAGTTGAAGCTTCTTCTGTTGCTAAAGGTCTTCATAAATATATTGGTAAAAGTCAATTAATGATAGGTTCGGGGCTTATAGCTTGTGAAGTAGCGAATAAAGTCTTTACAGAGAAAAAATTAAAACATTAATTGCTTTTTAATAACTTATTTTTAAAGAGTTAATGTTTTGATCTGAACATGAATAACTAATAAAAATATGACTGTAGGGTCAGGTCTTGATTTTTGTACCGACTTATTTTTAAGAGTAAGGCTTTATTTCTTATAAATATTTAATGGTACAAAATAACAGCTTGATCGAAATCGCAAAACGATAATTTATGATAAAGGAATAAGCATGGAAGAAACATTAAAAAAACTATCACCCGTCACCACCGAATTAGTTGTAGCTGAAATACTAATCCGAAATAACAGGGTCAGGTCTTGAATCTTGCCAGATGGGTGTTTGTATTTTCAGCTGTTGGGCCGTACAAAAATATTCATAATGCCTTTATGTATTAATGTAAAAACAACGATAAAATTGGGAGAAACGAATGGAAGCAGCAATAAAGAAGTTGTCACAGCTGACAAAAGAAAAAAACGTCGCCGAAGTGTTGGTTAATGCCGGTTTAACCTCGGTTAAACACATAGGCCGTTATTCAACTAAAAACTTTGTTGAAAAATATGCACATCTATTTGCTGAGATAAAACCCGATTTTACTCAAAAGTTTACGGCAGAATTACACCAAAAAGCCCAGTCCCATATGGACAGACTTGTGCATCAACATGTAGACGCTCAACAACGTAGTAGTGACTATTACCGTAATGTGCGTTTTGCCAATCTTGCCTTATCGACTGAACAGAGCACTGGCGAACATTCACTGGACCCAAGCTATGAAGGCCAATTTGGTGCTGTTAATGCCACCGAGGTAGATCCAGAACGCTCGGTATTATCTCCGGCGGCTTATTTAGCTGACCTAGTCTGGCTGGCTGATCAACATATTCACAAAAAAGCGGGAGACCATGCCGCCAGCACGTTGCTTAATGAGCGCAGGCCGGATATTAAAAATATCCCCCTGGACAGCGCCAATACCAACACCATGATTTCCAAACTGGATATTGTAAATGAAGTGCTGACACAACAGTTGCCGGCTGATTTTTCTGCTCAAGACCTGGCTACGCAGAATTACCCTTTTAACTTACCCTATCACCAGCCACTGGATCAAATCAGAACTTATCTAAAGCAACACAGCACCAGTTTACCGCAGCTATGGCTGGGGTTAATTGACCAGCCGACCGACACTGAAAGTAAAAGTATCGCCATAGAAACTCTTGGGCTAGCACCTGAGCAGTGGGTCTTGGTGAGTACCTCAAGCACCGATTCGGTAACACTAGCGCAATATTACGGTTTAGGCGATGATCTCAACAGTTTGCAAAATATCGAAACCTTCAAGCAGCAAACTAATATTACAGAGGCCGAGCTACAAGAGCTATTGTTCCAAGATTTATCCAAGCAAGAATTGGATACAGAACTCAACAAAGACTTCTTTATTAATACTGGCCAAAAAACGCCTATCAGCATCAAAGAAGGCCAACTGATATTTTCTGATGGCCCTGCCGCCCTTGATCGTATCCATCGTTTTATCCGCTTGGCACATTGGTTAAATTGGTCTTTCACTGACCTTGATTGGGCTTTGCGTGCTACTTATTCTGCAACGAATGAAGGGGCAATCGAAGGGTACGAAATCACGGGTAATCTACTGCCTTTATTGGCCTGGATTAAAACCGTCGAAAGCGCCGGCATATTAAGCATTAACCAAGCCTGTGCCTATCTCTACCAAATAAAGACCTTTGGTGAAAAAGCCAGACTGGGGGTTTTAGAACACCTCATAGACCATACAAACTTACCGCAAAATTTCCAGTTACAAAATAATTCAGCATCAAAAGATGACATTGATTCAGCCGAACTGAAACAACTCTTACAGGCAGTTTTACAATTATCTCAGCAAGACTTGCAGCGTATTTTGGATATAACAGAGGATATTGATTATCCTCTGACACTAGATAATTTGTCGATGCTGTACCGTATTAGTCTGTTGCCTCAAATATGCTCACTGCCATTAGAAGATTGCATGTCGGCCTATGCCATTCAAGACTGTGATGATCCCCAGAATAATTATGAGCAGAATACCTTGTTAAAAGACATAGTAGCTGCCAAGGCTCAGGGCGCAACACAGTTAAGCATTATCAACCAACTGACAGATACCGTATTATGGTTTAGCAATAAGAATATCCCCATACAGAAAACACGATACTGGTTAACCGGCTCTAGCAGTGACGTCAGTATTCAGAGCGCTATACCCGGTTTAGCCAAGCTTACAAACAATGTACACGCCATCCAAACCCACTTAGCAAAAAATGTATTAACACGAACGACGTTTGAGGCACACACCCCAGCAGTAAATACGCTTTATATTACTATCAAAACTGATGTTTCTAGTTATATCTCTAATAATAAAGACCAAATTATCCAAGAGCTAATCAAGCTGGGCCTAAAAGGCAATTTAGCAAAGGCTCTGGTGGACGGAATTGAATCGGTCATTACTCTTGGCGTAGACTTCGCGCTTCAGGTTAATCCAATTTGGTTATATCTATCTGAAACCTATTTGACTGAAATCCATTCTCCTGTAAAGGGAATTTTTAAATCAATACCTGAGCTTCAGGCATTTAAAGATCATCTAAGCAGTGTTTTAGTATTATTTAAAATCACACCAACCGATACATTACTATCTCAGTGCTGGGACATCTTTAATCAATACGCGCTGGCCCAAGTCAAGGTGCTTAATCAACAGCTGTGTACTACCACCAACTTAACACCTGATCAGTTAAATACACTCTGCCTATGGATCGGTATCATGCCGTCGGATTTTCAGCCCGGTCCAGATTCTATTGTTCCAACCGATCAGCAAGTCAATCTATTAAATAAGCTAGCGCAATACGCTGATCTCATAGTCTCCTTTAATTTATCAACAGCAGAGCTGATAAGCCTTTACAAAGAACCCAGCTTTTTCGTTGCTGAACCTTCCGAATTGAATTTTGAAGTTATTCAATCTTTGGTGCGTTTTAAAGAGTTGTTGATTCAATTGCAGGACAGCCAAAATTACCTGCTTTATTATCTTAAAGCAGTAAATACCAGCACTACAGATGCCACTGATATTTTAACAGACCTCACAAGCTGGGATGTCAAAGATATTGGCGTGGGTTTTGACACTATATTGCCTCAAAACATAATGGAATTAGACCGTCTGTTTCGATATGTAAAAGCGCTCAGCGTACTAAATGTTGATACTGCAACCCTTATGTTACTAACCAATATTCCCTCTCTTGAATCCACTTGCGATGATAGTGCTTTTAAAGATTTTAGAAAGCTCGCTACTGCATTGTGGGCTGGCTTACAGTCTAACGCTAAAAACAAAAAACAATCACTGACGGATACAAAAAATACCTTACGCGATCATTTACGTGACGCCTTAGCGCCTAAGGTTATTCACTTCTTAAATAGCTCTCAGAACACTTCAATTCGTAACGGAAATGATTTATATGAATACCTGCTAATTGATATTAACGTTGATGCGGTGGTTGAAACCTCGCGTATTTCTGAGGCAATTAATGCAGTACAGCTTTTTGTTTATCGTTGTTTGAATCACTTAGAAGCAGGCTTTGAAGTAGATCAGCAATTGCATCAGTGGTGGCCCTGGATGCAGCATTACCGGATTTGGCAAGATAATCGTGAGGTATTTCTTTATCCAGAAAATTACATTCAACCTGAGCTTCGTAAAAATAAAACCGATTTATTTCAACAGCTGGAAAATCATTTACAGCAAGGAAATCTAAGCGATACAGAGACCATCGAAAGCGCAATTTTAAACTATATGACTGGCCTGTCTCCTATCGCTGGTTTAGTCATGGAGAGTGCAGCTTCTTTTGACTATGTTCACGCATTAGGCTCAAACACCTCTGGTAAGAATTTACTTCTGTTAGGAAAAACAAAAGATAGTTCCCCACAGTATTATTATTTGAACGCACTTTTCACTCCGTCAATAACTCAGGGTTATACACCTCTATACTGGGGGCAGTGGCAGCCTATAAATTTACATATGCAACCGGTAGGCACAGTGAATACTGTTTATGGTTTTGGAAAATGGTTTTTATTTTGGGTGGAACAAAACCAAAGCGATGCGGATACCAGCACAACTCCCATCTCCAAAACATATGAATACCTTCTTAAATACAGCTTTTTAGATGTCAGCAATAACTGGGGACCAGCACAAGTATTAGCAACAACCGATACAACCGATACATCAGTTAATTTAGTATATTTTCACTCTAATGAAACTATTTATGCCTCATGGAATAAAAGCCAATATCAAGTAAGTAGCAATAGCATTCTCAGTCAAACGCAAAGCGCTACTCGTTATGCCGCACAAACACTGCCAAACTCCGATAATTCAGTCGATAATATTTATGAGATGGCAAAACTACCACTGTCACTAAATTCTTCCGATGATGATATAACCCAGTCGCTATCACTCTGGCTAAAAGCAGATACGGATCAAGAATTTAATATCTGTAATGCTAGCAATGATACAATTATTTTTAAAATTGATGAAAATGGTAATTCATTGGTTTATGGCTCCTCCATCCATCAACATATTGATATTAAAGAGTGGAACCATATACTATTAAATCAGCAATCTTTCATAAGTATCGGTAAAAATACTGAGATTAACTATCTTTCGAATATCATCACACTCAATGGATGTCAGTGGGTAGCCTGGTCTGAGGATAGCAACTTATACCTTTCCCAAATCATTGAAAATAACTATGGCGTGACTTTAGGTAAAGCAAAGCCTTTATCAAAAGATGACTCCTTGAACAGTTTTTCGTTCAACCGCTATAGCTTGGCAGAGTTTAACCAAAACCTTTACATTACTTGGCCCGGTAAAGAGTCCGATGGCTCCTATTGGTTAAATATTGCTAAACTAGACATTAAAGCAAATGAAATTAAGGTCATAAAACAGGAAAAATACGATTCGTCCGAAAGTGGTTCAGGGTTGAGAGTGACATCAGGCACAGCCAGTGCCCCTGCTTTAATTTCATGGAATAGCCAGCTTTTAATCGCCTGGTTATCGCTTTCAGCAACAAGTACTACACATGAATCACGCCTCCATATGGGTTATGTTTGCATCGAAGGTGGTGAGTTATCATCAAACATTACTGAAACACAGTATACCGATGCAAAAATTTATGGTGGTAGCCCATCTTTGAGTGTGTCGTATGATGAAAATGGTAGTGAAGCACTTTATTGTGCAGTGGCAAGCGATCTCGATTCAAAATGTATAAACCTATACCAACTTAACGAAATTTCTGAACTAAATACTCAAGACCCTACAGAGCTTTCCGTTGATGATATTAACGTATCAAAAAGCATACAACTAACCTATGACCTCAAAGGTAAAGATTTTATCCTGTCTTGGGCTGATGACAGCAAAATCTATTATCAATACACAGATCAATTAGAGCAAAGTAATACAGCCTTTACATTAGATAAGGCTGCACAATCAGGGCTGGTGTTTGGCGCCAGTATTGATGGTTTATCCGCTTTGATCTTACAAGGAGATTCGCCCACTAGCATTAGCTGCTTGAATACCAGTATTTATTTAAATGGTTGTCCAGTACTAAGCCCACAGATTAGCACTCTAGAGGAAATTTCCATAGGTGCATCAATTGACGGAGATTCAGGCACTTTTAGTGGCACCCTTCAAGAAGTTCTGGCTTTTACCAATGTACTCTCCCCCTCTCAATGCAACTTGATTTGCACAAACAGCAATCAGCACGTAACCAATGATTTTAATATTGGTCTTGATGTAAAGAAGAGTGATTTATTTTCTTCGGCAAAAGTAGAGACAATCACAGTCAATGGCCAGCCTAACTGGGCTGTTTATCAAACGGCTCAGGAGAATAATAGCGCACTATCTTCTTATCTTTGCTTACCCTACATCGCAGATATAAATGATACTGGTTCAGTGTTTAATGCCATAAGACTAAATTCACCACTTGCAATTAAAAAGCTCGAATCTACTCTAGTTCTTGAAGGTATTGATGGCTTATATACACTCGCTAGCCAGCTAACTCAGGATATTCCCTTTAATAATTTAGAGCCAAGCACCGATCATTTCCCGAACTATCCATCCACTACTCTGGATTTTAGTACAGGACCTATGGGGAATTATTTTACCGAACTATTTTTCCATACGCCTTTTTTGATTGCCCATCAGTTGCAGACCGCACAACAGTTTGAATCGGCAAAAACATGGTTTGAATATATATTTAACCCTGCCATTCTCCTGTCAACGGATGAGAGAGCCATATATGGCGATACGGCTGATAAATATTGGCGCTTCTTGGGTCTTCGTTGTTCCAGTAATAAAGTGTTGCGCACCGAGCACGGATTAAGCTTACAGGAAGAACTGTTATTAGACGATACCGATTCGAGTCAAATTGCTATCTATAACTACGACCCATTTGACCCTCATTCTATCGCATCGCTGCGCCCTATCGCCTATCAAAAGACTATCGTAATGCATTACATCAATAATTTGCTCAATGCTGCTGACAGTCTGTTTCGTGAATACAGTGCAGAAAGTATCAATGAAGCCACCCTGTATTATACGATGGCCTACGATTTGCTAGGGGAGCAGCCGGAAGCCTATAGCAAAAGAATCCAGCTTGGTGGAGAGTCCTTGCAACAACTCATGCCAGGACTTTCGAAGCCCCAATCAGGAATTCAAGATAAAACTTCACAAGGCTTTACAGTCACGCCAGCTTTATCCGTTGTTATTAACAACTCAATTATAAGCGACTATTTTGGCATACCCGATAACCAACAATTGATTGATTATTGGGGAACCATATCTAATAGGTTATTCAACATTCGTCATGAACTAAACATAGATGGTGTGTTTGAAAACGTCTCAGCGTTTGCGCCTGCAATAGATCCAATGCAATTAGTAGCAGGGGTCGCTTCAGGTGAAACTGTGCAGCAAGCAATAGCAGCTACTACTAGTATTCCACCTTATTACAAGTTCCAAGTCATACAGGGCAAAGCAAAAGAGTTAACGCAGCTGGCCATACAATTTGGCCAGTCGTTACTTGCAGCATTAGAAAAGAAAGACGGAGAAGCTTTATCGCTTTTATATAACAGCAACCAACAAAATATATTGGCGCTTACTCGTACAATTAATGACAACCAACTAAATGCCGCAATAGCAACAAGTGATTCTTTAGAGGCCAGCCTAACCAGTGCACAAGCGCGTTATGATTACTACGATAGTTTAATCAACACTGAATTAAGCTCAAAAGAAAACAAGCAAGTCTCCCTCGGCACACACGCCGCTAAGTTGCAATCGAGCGCTCAACCTCTCAAGACAGGGGCTGAAGCAGCAGCTTGTTTGATACCAACTGTATTTGGCCTGGCTGACGGAGGACAAGCATTAGCTCAGGGGGCTTCTATACCGGCGAATGTTATGGAGTCTAAAGCTCAAGTATTAAGCATGCAATCCGGCGATATAGGTACTCAAGCTAGCTTTGAGCGCCGCGCCCAAGACTGGGGTCTGCAAAAAACATTGGCTCAAAATGATATTAATCAAATCACAGATCAGCAATTGGCTGCACGCTATCAACTAGCGGTCGCCCAACAACAAATTTCTGTGCTTGAAAAGAATATCAAACAGGAGCAAAAAGTTGCTCAATTCCTGAAAAACAAATTTACCAGCCAAGAGCTCTATCAATGGTATAGCGCTAAATTATCAACGTTATACTTTCAAGCTTATAAATTAGCTATGAACGTAGCTCAGCAAGCTGAACTGGCTTGGCAATTTGAAAAAGCGATTGATACCATTTCTCCATTTCTACAAGCCAATTATTGGGATAGCCAATATCAGGGGTTAGGGGCGGGCGAAGCTTTAATGCTCGATTTGCATCGAATGGAACAGACTTATATGGAGAACGATACCCGAGCCTTGGAAATTCGAAAAATAATCTCACTCAATACTTTGGACAGTGATTTAGTAACTGGGCTTAAACAGAATGGAAGCTGCACCTTTAGTCTGACCGAAGCCGATTTTGATTATGATTACCCAGGCCATTACCGACGCCAGATACATACGCTCACAATTACACTACCGGCGATTATCGCTCCTTATCAAAACCTCTGTGCTACTTTAACGCAAACCTCAAATAAAGTATTACTTAAGGGTGATATTCAGGGTGTGCAGTACTTGTTAGGAAAATCCAAAGGAAGTGTCCCACAAGTGCGTGAAAACTGGATGACAAACCAGCAAATCGCTGTTTCTCAGGGGGTTAATGACTCTGGCATGATTACTGTAAATTTCGGTGATGAACGCTATCTACCATTTCAAGGTACCGGTGCTATATCAGACTGGACCTTGGAGATTCCCGATGCAAGTAACCCAGGTATCCTAGAGAGCTTAAGCGATGTCATTATTGAGCTGCACTACACCGCATATGCTGGCAATAGTACGTTCAAAAATACGGTTAAACAACTCATTAAAAAATAAAACTATGCAAGGACGATGCAATGGAACAGCTACTAGAAAATGAAATTGACACCCCAATTAGTATTAATACGGATAATACGAATGCGAGCCTAACGGTTACAAATACAGGCCCTGCTGCCAGTTTTTTGAGCAGTGGGAGTTCAGCTACCATGACAATTTCTAATAGCGGTGGAAGTTCAGCTATAGACACTGATAATGCTATTAATGTTGGAAATATCAGCTCTACAGGTGCTGTCAGCGCCCAAATCTTGGAACTTGATAATATCCAAATTGGGAAGGATGAATTACAAACTCTACAAGCATTACATGCTGGAAAGCTAGTTATTAACCTGACATCTGGCGGAGACTTTCAGCTTTATGACAGTACAGATGAGAGAAGTGGAAAAGCTAGCAAGCATGGCTTCTACGCACTTACAGCTAAAAATCCTGAAGATATGTCAAATTGCAGTACTAGGAACCGTAAAGACTGGACAGTAACAATAACATCAAACCAACTAACAGCCAAAACTGAATCATTGATCGTTAAAAAAGAAGGCTCATCATCAAGGAAGGTCGATATAGCAGAACTCATTTTAAAAGTGGATGCTTTGACCAAGAAAAACGATGTTCTGTTAAACAAGATAACAGTGCTGGAAAGTAAATGCCTATAGCTAAGTGTTGGTGTTCAGTAGGTTTGGATATACGTCCAGAAAAGATTCTAGATAGTTATAACACATTAAAAAACGCAGTAAATAAATACTTAACTAAAAAATGTCGAGGAATGAAATGGAAAAACAACTAGAAAGAACAACGAAAAATCAATCTGTCGAAAATCATCAATCTGAGATTGATACACCGGTTACTATCAATACAGATAATATGAATGCGGGCATAACCGTTACTAATACTGGCCCAGCAGCCTCCTTTAGTACTTCTGGCGATGACACCTCTCTAAGCGTTTTTAATTCGGGAAATAATCTCTCCATTGAAACAAATAGCCCTATAAAGGCCTCGGGCTGTTTAAAGGATGGAGGAGTTGCAGATGCATTTTTACATGTCAAAAATTTTGATAGCGACACCTCAAATCCAGGTGATAAAGTCAGTTGGGCGGCTTATTTTGAAAGTAACTCAAATACGCATTCAAGCCTATTGGTAGAAAACACGGGAATCAGTCGTGGAGCAACGATACTCAATACGTCCAGTGAACACTCTACGCTTGTATTAGAGAACCAAGATGCTGATGGGCAGGGGTTTAGAGCCGCAACTTTTACCAATGATTCATCGACACATTCTACTGTATGCCTTACAAACAAAAATTCGGGCCCTGCCATTGAAGTAAGCAATGGCGGCGTTAAAATGATAGGAAGCCCTACAACAGGCCTTAAAGATGGAACGTATACCGCTAATACAGATGGCTTTGTTATTGGTGTTATAACACCTCCAGACTCAGCCTCCGTAACCTCAGTAGTATGGTTAACAGCATCTTCTGATGATCTAACAGTCAGAGCAACAGGAGGAAACAGCAGTGGCCCAGGTATTTCTTTCACTAATTATGGTAACTTGTTGCTGCCGGTACAGATAGGTAAGGAATTTAGTGTAAGTGCAGCCCAAGGCCGCAACAATGATGAAGATTCAATCTATTCCTATTATTTTATCCCTATGGGCACATGCGATAATCCCTGCACTAGAGAAAGTGATAGCGTTCCCAGTAGTCACATGAAAAAGATTCAGGTTGAAATTGGCAAAAATAATTCAACAGATCAACTAAATGATATGATTAATGCATTGGAAATTTGTTTTGATAAAAAACTCGAAGGTGATAAACGGATGACGCTAGAGAAGGCATTCAAAGGCTTACTCTTTTCTAACTAATAGTTTATTAAAGTCTTGTTTTATATATAACTTCTGATGAACTGTATATAGCGATAAGTTAGATTTGACTTGGCAGTTATTCTGTAAAAGAGTGGCTGCCTAGCTACCCCCCATATAAACTAAGTATCACGAGGGTTTTAAGGTAGTATCTATCCCTTTGCCATGAAGGCTTGGCTTTATCTTACAAATAATGCATGTTTTAAAGTTTCAACTCTCGCTGATATAGCGTTCTGACGACAAGGTTATGTATACTGGCACAAGGCAGAACACCGGTAGTGTTAACAGAGAGTAGAGAACAGGCATAAATTTTTGTCAACTTACCGGCAGAAAAAGAAATTAGTTTCCAGTTTTTTGGCGCGATGAAAGCTAAAGAAAGAAAGTAAGCTTTCATCGCTGGATGAAGCACTGGTGATAGCCGCAACAGGGAAATATATCGGAGAAGATTTTGACCTGCCAAAATTGGATACGCTTTTTCTTGCTCTGCCTATCTCATGGAAAGGCTACTTGGTACACTATGTCGGGCGTATCCAAAGACAACTCTCAGGCATTCCCTTATAGCCGCTTATATTACGGATTATTTTTGTGTCAGTTTTATATATAAAGATTCAATATGCCCGTTTGACAAGTTCGCTATTGCGAATCACAATGTTTTCGGTTTCGAAATTGTTCGAAACACCTCTGATGAGAGATTAAAATGAACACCATAAAAAGAACACTCAGTATTTACAATCTTCAAGCGATCTGAAAGTTATTATTTTTAGATGTAGCCGAAGCTGCCGATTGCATTGCCAATGTAACTCCGCGTTCATGGCAATATTGGGAGAGCGGTAAAAATCCAATTCCAGTGGATGTATCGACTAAAATAAAGCATATCTACAGCGAACGGGCTGAACTTATTAACCATGTTCTAGAAGGACAGATAATAAACTCAATGAATGAGGCCAATCCAATGAATCTTCACTGGTATCATTGTTTTGATGACTTTATTAAAGATTATCCTAATAGTAATAAATTAATGTGGCGATTACATCAATCTATACTTTCTCACGCCTTCGTCGAGTATAGTCGCGTAAGGTTGATTGATAACATTCCACAAAACCCTGATACCTTATTAGATATCTATTTCAGTGGTTGGAGTTGGGATAAAATAACTAAGATTATAGCAGCAAGGCAACCTTAATAGACATCAAACATGAAGTGATATAGTGGCTTCTTCAGTGCAGTCAACATTCCAGCGTCTTAATAAATAACCTGCCATCGCTGCTCGTACATTGACTTCTAACATGCCGTTTTCCATTCCAAAATCGAGTTTAATTGCGGTTGGGTACTCAAGGTTTTTTGGATGAGGGATAATTTGTAATGGCACCATTCGCATCCACTGGTGATCTTCTAACTTATCTTCTCCAGAGAAAGGTATCTGTGCAATAATTGTAACTTTTGTAATACGTGTTAAAACAAAGTCTCGAAACGAGTTAGATTTACGATCGTAAGCTCTTAAGTGCCAACACAAGCCATTATCTACTATTGAATGAGGAACTAATTCTCTTGCGCCCGAACCACTACTTAAAGAGGTGTATATTACGTTGATAGGCTTATTGTTAATTATTGCTTTAAGAAAGTCAGATCTAAATTTAGTCCAATCTAGAGTATGGGTTGAGCGTTTAAAAAATGGCTTGTCAGTCGAACAGCCAATCGCAGGAGATGAACTTCGAGCGATCAAACGATATCTAAATATGCGGACTGATAATTTACCCTGGTTATTTATCAGTGAGCGAGAACAACCTCTAACTAGGCAAGCAGTCAACTACATCATCAAATGTGCGGCCAAGCGCTGTCAGTTAGTCAATGTGCATCCTCATACGTTACGGCATTCCTGTGGATATTATTTGGCAAACAAGGGCTCCGACCTTCGGATTATTCAAGATTACTTGGGGCATCGAGATCCAAAACATACGGTTCACTACACCAGAATAGCAGGTAGTCGGTTTGAAGGGCTTTGGTAGTTTCTTTCATGGTTAATAAAAAGATATCTGAAAGCTATGCTGTTATTGACTTACAGAGGACTAACTGAAAATTATTTTTTGTTCTACACACCCTCGAAAATTCCTAATGCCGATGCCGAGGGGATGGGCGCAAAACCCCATTATAATTATCAGTTAAAGGGTTAACTACTCTTTGAATTGCTTCAATATCTCTTCCGTCGTCAAACGAACCTTCTCTCCACAAAACATTTTCATATTGACCATTTAAAATTAGATCAAAACATAATTCTTCAAAATCGTTAGGGGTTAACTTAGAAAAATCGATTTCTTTCTCGGAAATAATCACACCAAACTCTCCATAGATGGCTAACGCCGCATTAAGCGGACAAAAATAGTGGGTTAAAATGTGTAGCGAATCGAAACGTAACCCACTGCTTTTGTTCCGTTTAAATGCCTTATCATGTGTTTTGCAACAGTATGTCGCCATAACCCCAAATAAGAGTGCCGATAATAGCCAATATAAAGCCAGACCATTTAATAAGGTTAAAATACAACCCGTAGTCTTTTTTTAGAACTACATACTCACTTGTGCTTATACCACTAGGATATATATACCCACTAATTGCATTGTTCTTAATTTCTATCCAAACAGCTAAAGTAACAACAATTGCTCCACACCTTTGAAACCATGTAGCTACTGTTTCACTTTCAGGCATAAGACTTGGAATATTCAGTGCAATAAATGGAATCAATATTGCTGCTACAACAATTGGTAATGTCGTCAATAAGCTAGATTTAATTGCATTTCTAGACTTATCTATCCACTCGCTCAAAGTAATACTCCTTAAACACATAACGCCCAATTAACGGGCTAAAATGGTAGCGAAGCGAACAGCCCGCTGTTTTTAGTCCTGTTGAATTTCTTGTTAGCTTTTAATACTGATGAATACTAACAATTTTTTTTTGCAAAAGATGCTTAACCTCATCTCTAGCTTGTAATTCCTCTACTCCAAATAACAAATTACAATTTTCCATTTCAGTTAAATGGTTAATAGCTTTTTCCGTTAACTTACAGTTGGACAGAGCAACCCCTATATTTATCCAAAGATCTGAGAAAGTAACTTTATAAATATCAATATGATCATTAACACTATTATTTGGATATACTCCACGAAGATCTTGGGAAGAGGTTTTTTTACACTGATCAAGTGCGATAATAAGAAATTTCAATTGCTTACTATAGCATTCTACAAATTGATATAATTTGGATGCACAATAAAACATACAACCTAATATCCTAGGGGACAACTCATCATATTCAGAATTAAAAATTGTGTCTTCAACTAGTTCAATAACCCTGTAACATATATCCAGATCTTCCATCGATGGAACGAAGCGTTTATCGCCATTCAACAAGGGGTTTATATACAATCCATTAAAAATAGAAAGAAAAGTATATAAGAAGTCTATTTTGTACAGGCAGGTTAATTGATTAAACTCCGCATATCCATCACCTCCCCAAAAGTCCAAAAAAATAGATATATCATTAACTGTATTGAAGTTACTTTCCCTATAGAAAGAATTTATAAACTTTTCTTTGAATTCGCTACTTTCAATAACTCCATTATCTACAACACTCTCGACCGCAATAGGATCAATTTTTTTAATAATTTCAAGTAGAATTGAGAGCTTATTTTCAATAACTTTAATATCTCTATCTTTAATGGTTTCATCAATTAAAATTGTTAATGGATCACTAAGAGGAGTCCTATTTGCTAACGCTTTTAGTAAATATTTTTTCAATTGGTATAAACGCACCTTCTAAGTCCCTATTTATTAAATACTCCATTATATTCAATGAAGCTAACAGCTTATTATGGATACGTCTTAGTAACCTTTGCACCATAAGTAACATTAAATTTACATTAATATCCCATACTTTCAATGAATTAGAAACAATTAACAATAAATATAATACAAATTAAAGAGATTACTAAGACGTCTTAGTAACTGACTTTCACCATGTGCCAAAAAAATCGACATAAATTCATGTGGTTAGGTGGTTTCTGTAGGTGCTATTTTTAATTAATGGTGTGTTACTAAGACGTCTTAGTAACATTATGTGAATGATTCATTCATTAGCAAATATAGGGCGAAAAAATTATTGCTAACTTCCGCTTAGCGCACTTTTTTGATGTTAGCTTTTGGTGAGGGAAAACTACTAGTGTTCATTGTTCTAAGGTCACTAGCTACCACAAAGTAATATTATTTGTTGGTGGTGAAATTAATGTTATTCAATGGTCACAGCAGATGTCATTAGTTGGCAGTGTTGGATGATAATTACTGGCAGTTCTGATGTAATTGTCCAACAGAGGTTATCGCAAATAAATTTCTGTAATGCCTGGACGAAAATGCCCCATTTCTTGGGAAACTATTTCTAACGATTCTATGTAATTATTACCAAGAAAGTGTAACTCGTTCATGCGTTCTTGAGCGTATGAATGCCTCAACCCATGACCGCCTCCACTCCAATTGAGCGCACGTTTTGATGCTGAAGAAAAACTATTAGACCACCTCTGCCCACCCGAAATGTTGTATTTTTGGTTGTAATTTATTCCTCTATCGACAATTTTTTGAGGTTGGTCTAACCGGTTGTATTCAAGTTTTTTGGTGAGTTCTTTAGGAATTATAATTTCACGAATTAGGCCTCCTTTACCAATAACAGTATATATTTCACCATCGCGGCCTGAAAATTTAGTATTGAGTGCTGGTCTCTCACTCATAGGTCTTTCGCCTACTCTGGCAATAGTTAAAAGTTCATGCGCTCGAAGTCCACATATATGTGCTAATTGAGTTGATAGACGAATTCTTTCGGTTTGTGAGTTGCCGACCAACTTGGCTTGTTCTTTAGTATAAGAACGAGATTTTAATATTTGTTTATGATCTGATTTGATAACAGCTAACGTTTCTTTATCGTTAAGCTTTCCTGTCACTTTTTTCATCATGGATTGGATCGCTTGGCGTTCCATATCCAATGTTTTTTGTCCTACTTCTTCACTTCGTATCTGAAGATAACTAATAGCACTTTCTGGTGTTAAATCTCGTAATTCACCCTGATTTGTGTTTTTTAGATTGATTGCTATTTGAAGCAAACGCTCTTCGTAATTTGCAACAGTTCCAACAGAACTTATGCTTTTTTGCATAATTTTTATAACAGATAGGGTTTGTTTTACTGGTGAGCTTTTAGCGAATTTAGCCATATTTAACTACCCAACGTTGAACAGTTGACAGAGCAACCTTTATACGTTTATTTGAACGTAACCAGCGTTGTAATTCTGCATTGCTTAATCCCTCTTTTTTTAGAGCTAACAATTCATCTTTACATTTATCTAGTCGTGATTTATTAAGGGAATAGGATTTTTTTCTGATGGTGGCCGTTTGTTTTTTTAATTTGTCTGCAACTTTTGTTGCATTAAAAATATCTGACATGGTTAACCTTATTTGTAAGAACAACTGACTATCTTTGATAGTTCAGCGACAACTTAATGCCTATTCGCCACTTTTAAACAATAACGTTTGTTTAGGATTTGACTGATCATTCCTGAATACGCGAACTCATTATATGAGTTGATTTTTCTCTGAGAGCGATAGCTGCAATAGCTTCGATTTGATTTTTACTTGGTGAGGAAAGTTTGTTGTTTTTCGTTATACAGCCTTATGTTTTTGCTTAGGCTTAATTTTTCTCTGGGGTCGATAACTGCGATAGTTTCGTTTTTGGAGTCGCTTAAATTATATCCTATTCCCCTCTCTTGTCAAATGAGCGTAATATATCGTGCGTGAATTTCCTCCCTGATATTCCACACGCTAGGTACAGAGCAAAGCGAAAGTTGTACCTAGCGTGTGTTGGGTTTGTTGAATTTTCCCCTTTCTCATGGTTAGTGGCTTTCTCGAAGGTTTGAGTTTTTTACTTGGATTGTCAGAAGAGGTAGGAATATGAAATGATTTATAGTGGTTATTATGTCAGAAGAAATGAAGGTTAAACGTTAGTGGTATATAAAATAAAAAACCATTCTTTTGAATGGTTTTTTATGCGTGATTTCCCCGAAGTCGTAACTGTGCAATGGTTACAGCGTAGAATACGGCTTTTATAGATGTTTACTTTGGAGGTGTAAGGGGCGCTAGCTGTGCTAGAGTGCAATCAATATCCTTGCCTTGAATGTAGTTAGCCGCTTGCGCCTTTGTGCAGATAGTCGATACTTCCTGCAAAACAGACTTAAACGTCTCCCTGTACTTTTGATCTTGCTTCTCAACATCCCAAGAAAATAGTATCGTTACAGGAATAGTGAGTAGAATTAATGGTATTGCTACACCTCTTCTAATTTTGATTGTCCCCATAAACTACCTCCTTGTGATCAACCCAATCATTAGACTAGATTAACTCACCTGAAAAAGACAGATACCTACCGATTAATGAACACTGGTAGTTTTGCCCTCACCAAAAGATAACGTCAAAAAAGTGCGCTAAGCGGAAGTTGCTATCGGTTATTCGTTAGGTCAACTGATCGCCAATCAGCGGACATTAGATTTAATCTCTATCATGGTAACTTAGAGCCTTAAGCAGTCATAAACTGGATTTGGTTCAAGGTAACTTAGTACGCATTACGGATGCGTAAATTCCTGCTATTATTTGTCCATTAGGTGAAGAGTGTTAAATTCAAAAAGGCTCTTGTAATGGCATACGCTTAAAAAATCATGGCACTATTGAAACTATGGGCTAGTCTACTTTATAGCGTTATTAAAAAGGACTACTTTGACTCTTCAGCGATTAGCATTTTTGTACTCTGCATTACTCATACTGATGTTAGCCTTGGTTCTGCTTGGTTATCGTCAGTTTATTACTTTACCCAAAATTGAACAAGGGTTAACAGCCTTTCAAGAAAGGGAGTTATCAACCCTAAAGCTGGCACTTGATAAAGAGATCAGCTTCTTAAAAACCACAAACTATGATTACGCTGTCTGGAATGATACCTACGACTTTATTCAAAAATTCGATCAAGAGTTTATCGATTTAAACTTTTATGATGAAACATTTATTAGCTTAAAAATTGACGGTGTTTTTATTTACGATCTAAAATTCAACACTGTCTTTGGTAAAGGCTTCGATTTTATTGAAAAGAAGTCAATTGAGCTGTCTAAGTTCAACCTATTACGTGCACCTGAGAATCAAAAATTATTCCCTGCAATGGACGCAAGTGTAGAAGTTCCCCAACATTCAGGCTTTCTAAGCACTGACCAAGGACCAGTACTATTTTCTGCAACTAAAGTAATGCCTTCTAGCAAAAACGGAGAACCTGTGGGGGTTTTAGTTCTTATTCGTAAAATTAGACCGAGCTTAATTGAGTCGCTATCGCAAATGTCACAACTTAAACTTTCCTTTAAAGAGATTAAAAACATCGCTGAAACGAAAGCTATAAAAACATTAAAAGGCTCCTTACAAGGAGAAGGCTTTACTAACAAGCGCCAACGAGTTATTACAGATATTCACGACAATCCGCTCATTTTGCTTGACATAACGCATGACAATTCAGAGCTTCCGGAACTATTTGATAGTCGAACTCTACTAACGTTTTTGTTACTAATATCAATTCCACTGACGATTCTTGTCATTGTAAATACCTATCTAGTAGAACCCGTATCGAAATGCACCCAAATCATCAACAAGATGGTGGAAACAAAACAACTAGTTCCACTCATTCAACGTTCAAAAGTGATTGAAATTAGTGACCTGATCAAAGATTTTAACCATCTAATTTTCACCATAAAAGAACAACAAGTCAATCTAGAGAAATTAACATTGTTAGATGGTTTAACCGCCATCGCCAACCGCAGAGCCTTTGACTTGTTTTTAGACAATGCGTGGTCAAGTATGCAGCGTAACAAACTCCCTATTACAGTTTTAATGTGCGATATAGATTTCTTCAAACCCTACAACGACAATTTAGGACATCAGGCTGGAGATGACGCATTAAGGCGTGTTGCTCAAGCATTAGATCAGCGAATTTCCCGCGCGTCTGACTTAGTTGCTCGATATGGTGGTGAAGAATTTGTAGTTGTACTAAAAGACTCTTCAATTGAAAGTATGAACCAAATGATAGGCATTATTCTGGATACTGTTAGGAACTTACAACTTCCACATCCACACTCCAAAGTTACAAACATAGTAACAATCAGTATTGGTGCCGCTATTTTTACAGATTTTTCTGAAATACCAACAAAACAAGATAAAGGTGATTTAGTAACAGCGGCAGATAAGGCTTTATATAGAGCAAAAGATAACGGTCGAAACCGTGCAGAAAGTCAGGTGATTGGCTAGTCATCAAACTTCCATGTTCAGTCAAAAGGAGCCAGTATTGAATTGCACGAATCATTGTTCCACACAGGGCCCCAATGTTATAAATAGATAAATTATTCAGATTAAATATGCGTTGTAGGGTTAATTTTCGATGCCAATAATTGCTGAATGTGGATCACTATTGTGTGCAAATCGATGCATCAGAAATACGAGACTAGTTGAAAAACTATATTGTGGTATCACCATAATTTATATAAATTTTCAGGACTAAAAGGACTATATCGTATCTAAACTACTCCTTAGTTGAGATGAATTTGGTTCATAAAAAACGTCAGTAAAGTGGTAGCTACTGCCCTTTGAGAAGTCCGGTACATACATTTTAAGCTTTACTTTAGAAACTCAATATTTCAGAAATATCCTAACGACAACTTGGTGCGCAAAGAAGAAGTTAGGAGTAGCAATATCAAACCTTCAGCTTCTAGCCAAAAGCGGAAGTTAGCTTTTGGGTTACTAAAGACAGTTCAGAGCCTACAACAGACATTCAGGAAGACACATCATATACCTCACTTTGAATAAAAACAGACTATAATAAGTGATTCATTTGAT
>Ga0209396_1000954_pt1 | contig 33123 bp, 25 predicted proteins | sample GOMGulsemesocosm_6_FD_184638 | JGI IMG/M metagenome (GOLD analysis project Ga0209396, IMG submission 184638) | Methane-oxidizing microbial communities from mesocosms in the Gulf of Mexico - GOM8C Gulf of Mexico (SPAdes) (version 2) | ecosystem: Environmental > Aquatic > Marine > Cold seeps...
TAATGAATATTACTTGGCTCGACACCTAATGTTAGTAATTTCTGCTTAGCAAATGTCATGAAGGGAATGGGACCACAAAGATAGAAGTCGCCATTTTTTAGTGGTAACTCTACTTTACTGAAATCCATCATGCCGTGATGAATATGTTTTTGTTCAACAACCTCATCTCGATACCATATAGCTTGCTGCCAGTTGTTTTCATTAATTAAGGTCGAGGTTCTTGATGAAAAGGAATGCTGTTCACTGTTTTCACAAGCATGTAAATAATGAACTGGCTGTTGATATTTATTCTGCGCTAGTGTTTCTAACATCGCTTGCATAGGTGTTATGCCAACACCAGCAGAAAGCAGCACTACTGGAGCTTTCCTGTCAGTAAAGAAAAAATCTCCTGCGGGCGCATACAAGTTAATACTATCGCCAATTTGTACTTCATCATGTAAATAGTTAGAGACTATTCCGGGCAATTCACCTGTTTCACGTTTCACTGAAATTCGGTAAGTTTGTTTATTAGCTTTGTCCGATAAGGAGTATTGACGAATCTCTTTGAATTCACTATTTGGGTCAGACACTTCGATACCTAGGTATTGACCCGGTGTAAATCCTATAACAGGTTTGTCATCAGTAGGCATAAAAACAAAGCTAGTAACTAACTTCGATTCAACAACTTTATCAATGACGGTAAAGGTTCTAGCATCACGCCAGCCGCCCAAAGTTTCAGAGCGTTCTTGATATAGCTCTGCTTCGCGGTTAATAAATATTTGTGCTAAAAATTGATAAGCCGCAGTCCACGCTTCCTCTACCTCAGCAGTAAATGCTTCACTGGCCAATTCTCGCAGGGTTTCAATAAGGTGATGACCAACAATAGCGTAATGTGGTGCTTTAATATTAAAGCTAGTATGTTTCTGGGCAATACGTTCAACCGCTGTAGTTAACACCGCAAGGTTTTCAATATTTTTTGCATAAGCAGCGATTGCTTCAAATAAGGCAACTTGTTGTCTGCCGGAGTGCTGATTTGCCATATTAAAGATATCTTGCAGCTCAGGGTTATGGCTGAACATGCGTTGATAAAAATGACCTGTTAATGCGGGTCCTGCATTTTCTAACAAAGGGATGGTGCTTTTAATAATGCCGATATGTTTATCAGTTAACATGATTACTCCTAAAGTAAACTGAAATAAAAAGAGAGTCCTAAGAACAATTACTTAGGTTGAATATAGAATGTTTTATATTGATTTTTTACTAACGAATAAATGACTTCTCAACTTTTTTAGCGGTCAAAATTGGTAAGTAAACTTTTAAAAATAATAGTCCTGCGATTAACCAAGCTAGCGCGCTAATGTTCCAACTTAGCAGTGGTTGTAACGTTATGCTGGGTAAAATAGCTCGGGTAAATGCTGATAAGAGTATTAATAAAAATATCCATGAAACTAATTTACTCGGTGTTAATGATCGACCTGTATGTCCAAGTGATACTCGGCACATCATGGCAAATATCATCAACCCCATCGCTGCGATAGTGAGCAAGTGCAGTGCATCAGTAAAGCTGATTGATACACTAAAGTACTCAAAACTCTGTGCCTGAAAATAACTCAAGCCAAGTAAAATAAGCCCTAGCCCAAGAGCGAAATAAGCAAGGTGTAAAGACCATAATAAAGCAATACCTCTGGTAGCGAAGCTACGCCAATAACCTTGTCTGATAAGGTGTAGCAGACCAGACGCTATCATCAAGATTGCAGGGCTAAAGGGTAAATCAATGAAAGTAGAACTGAAAAAAGCCAGTACACCTAAAATGGAGGTAACTGTTAATACCGGAGTAAGGCAGTTAGGAGCTTTGATAGCATCAAGTTTTGCGCCTGACACCGTGAAGAAAGGGATCACTCGACCACCTAAAATCCCCATCAGCAGACAAAACATCAATATGCTGGTTCTAGCAATATGTCGGGTTAGTTCATGATAGCCATTGAAATCAAGTAACAGCAGAGCGATATTGAGCAGCATTAAAATCGATAACAAAGGAATAAATAGGTAATTCCGGCGGTTGCTACTTTTTAGCACTAAACGTGCAAAGACAATAATTGAACCTAGCCACCAAGTGCTTTGTAAAATAATAGCGACGATAACAGTGCTAGGTAAATTTACCAATAAAGCGACTCTTACTAGCAACCATAATGCAATGAAGGCAAGCACTGGCAAGCCTTTGATACTTGGCTGACCTGTCCATGTTTGTGCAGCGGTAAGCACAAAGCCGACAGCAACAGTGGCACCGAAGCCAAAAACCATTTCATGAATATGCCAAGCCAATGGGGTAATACCACTTTCGGCAAAAGTAAATAAGCCATTAAAATACGCAGCCCATATGCCAACTGAGAATACTGAGCAAGCAACAGCAAGTAAAAAGTAGCTTCTAAAGGGCAAGTCTAATACGGGATGTTGTGCTAAATAAGTCAATGCATCATTAGCTTGATGGTCATGGTTTAATTGCGCAGTTTCTGAATCTTGAATTTGTAACATATTAAAAGTTCCTTTTACCAAAGCCATGTAAAGCAACGCAGCGCAATACATAGCCAATTTTAAGTAAGCCAGCAAAAATAATGGTGGCTATATGTGCAAACACTTGCACTGAAATAGTAAAGTGTTGGTCATAAGCAAAGGTAATAAACACACAAGAAGCCACTATCAACATAGATACCATCATGAGGTAATTTCCTATGACTAAACACTTTTGAAAACCCAAGGCATTTTCTGTATTGGGTAATTGGCGAGCAATGAAAAACTGTGAATACATAGTGAACTCAAAACTATTGTTATTTATTTACTTCTGTATACTGCAAAGCAAGTGCCAGTATTTATTGGTGTTTAAATTCAATGCGTTATGGTTTTTATCTGTTTGTTGTAGTCTAAATGACTCTTTGTTTTTGTAGTCTTTTTGACTCTTTCGTGTTATTTTGTTTGTAGTTGTGAAGGGGGAACCTTCATTGGACTAGCTCATCATCAGGCACTGCAATGAAACAAATATCATCAACGGCAATTATTGAACTCGCACTAGATCTTGCTAGTAGCTTAAATACCAAAGACAGGTTTGACCGGTTATTAGATACGGTAAGAAAGGCCATTGCCTGTGATGCCGTGGCATTACTGTCGTATCATGGTGATATACTTAAACCCATTGCTCTGCAAGGGTTGAGCAGGGATACCTTAGGTCGCCGCTTTTATATTGAAGAGCATCCTAGGTTTTTGCAGTTATGTCAGTCTAAGTCCCCGATACGTTTTGCCGCTGATTCACCACTACCAGATCCCTATGATGGTTTGTTAATTGACCGTGATGGCGATTTACCCGTACATTCATGTATGGGGTTACCGCTTTATTATGATGACAATTTATTGGGTTTGTTAACCATTGATAGCCTTACGCCTCATGACTTTGAAGATATTGAAGTGCGTACCTTAGAGGTTATTTCTGCTATTGCGGCGGCAACGCTCAATACCGCATTTTTACTTGAGCAACTGGAAAGTCGAGCTGATCATTCACAACGTGTCGTGGCTGAATTAACTGAAGAAGCTTGGAAGCGGGATGGCGGAGAACTTATCGGTGACAGTCCTATCATGTCGCAACTCAAACAAGAGTTGGATATCGTTGCTTCTTCTGATTTTAATATCTTAATTTATGGTGAAACCGGTGTCGGCAAGGAGTTGGTTGCCCGTACACTTCATCAAAAATCTCTGCGTCAACATGGACCTATGGTTTATGTGAACTGTGCAGCATTGCCTGAAAACTTAATAGAAAGTGAGCTTTTTGGCCATGTTAAAGGTGCATTTACCGGTGCTGATAGAAACCGACCGGGTAAATTTTTGTTAGCAGATGGTGGCACACTCTTTTTAGATGAAATAGGTGAATTACCCCTCGGTGCCCAGAGTAAAATATTAAGAGCGATTCAAAATAATGAAATTCAACCGGTAGGGCAAGATAACGTTGAGGAAGTGAATGTACGCATCGTTGCTGCCACCAACCGTGATTTAAAAGAAGAGGTTGGTGAAGGGCGTTTTCGTGCTGATCTATATCATCGATTAAGTGTTTACCCTATTAGAGTGCCTAGCCTTTCTGAAAGAGTAGGGGATGTGCAATTATTAGCGGGTTATTTTGTTGAGCAAACTCGGCGTAACTTGGGTATAGCTCAGTTAAAAATAACAGAACAAGCCATTGCCCATTTAACACAATATAACTGGCCAGGTAATGTACGTGAATTAGAGCACGTGGTGAGTCGAGCGACACTTAAAGCCCGAGCACGTCAACGTGATAGGGCGATAATTTCAATTGAACAAATGGACTGTGGCTCACTTATTGCTGTTGGTTCAACTCAGAAGGCAACAGCTAATGCTAGCGATGAAAGTACTTTACAACCAGCTGTTGTGGTTAACCTTACGCTAAAAGAAGAGACTGAAAACTTTCAACGACAATTGATTTCTCGTGTACTTAAAGAGGAAGATAGCAATTGGGCTGCAGCGGCAAGGCGACTATCTACAGATAGAGCTAACTTGAACCGCATTGCTAAACGTTTAAATATTAAAGTAGTTAAGTCAGTTATCTAAGCAACTTCTTGGCCAGTCAGTGAATTTTCTTTGATGAATGACTTGTATATCACCATATCGTTGGAGTAGTTTTGGTAAATATCAGCGGTAGGTGCTGTCTTTGTCGTTATGACTATTGGCTTATTTAATAACTCTTCTAGCTTGCCATCAATAAAGATAGCTATAGCGGATAGCCCCAGTGTTATTAAGGGCACATAAAGAATCGAGCTGACAATATCTCCTTTGCTATAAACATTGATGGCAGTTGGCATGCTCAGTATTAATATGGCAATGATTCTATAAATAAGCATGAGTTTTGAACGTAACATTATTCTATCCTTGGTTTGACCGTTAAGATAATGTTAGTGGTATCGAGGCAGTGTTACAAAAGGATAATATTCACTATATAGGTGAGTTAAACTAACCCTTAATGTTAGGGGTGTTAAATAGCGTTCAGATTAGGTGACTTCGTTAACCAGTCTAAAAAGCAGTGTATATCATGACGGTCTTGGTCTTCTTCTCGATATACTGCATAAAGTGATTGTTGAAATGGTGTTGCTTTATCAAAGGGTAAAACTAATAAATTACGTTCTACTAAGGCATATTCAATTGGCATAACAGCCAACGCTAAACCAAGCCCTTGTTCTGCTGCCTGTAAGGAGGCATCATAATTGCTAAAGGTTAATTTATGTTGATATTCAATTTCTGGTAACTGCATGGCTTGTGCCCAAGTACGCCAGACATTGTTCATATTAGCAAGGTCAATTAGCGGGATTTTGCTGATTTGTTCTGGTGAAGTCAGTTGATGTTTTTCAGCGAACTTTGGTGAACATACAGCATGAATAGTCAGGTCTAATAATTTCTTAACGCTAACACCCGGCCAATCACCTCTGCCCATACGTATAGCCAGATCACAGTCGTCATAGCGCAAGTCGGTCAAATTCATACCTGTTTCAATACGAATATCAATATCAGCATGTTTTTGTTGAAAATCACTTAATTGCGGAATAATGACATTACTTGCCATCGTAGGAAAAGTTGCGATTTTAAGAGAAGGAGAAGAGAATTTATTGCTGACAATTTTTGTGCCTTGTTCAAACTGATTTATGCCTTGTTGTACATAATGAAAATATACTTTTCCTGCAGCATTTAATACAACACCACGGCTTTTCCTTTGAAATAACTCAAAACCTAAAAAAGCTTCAAGCGCTTTAATTTGATGGCTTACCGCTGAGGGCGTTATACATAATTCATTGGCAGCTTGTTTGAAGTTTTCATGACGAGCAGCGGCTTCAAAAATCCCAAAAAGGTGTAATGCGGGCAACTTGTTTGACATGGTTTTATTAACTAGCAGTGAAGTAATGATAACAACAATGATAAATGATCAGTTATAAAATTAATAGGTGAATAGAATTAATCGATGATGTTAATTTATGGCTCTGTTGTCGTTTAGTATTACTGAGTAACCAAGCGAGACGCGTAAACCCATCCATGGGGCTCCACACAAGCATTCTTGCTTGTGAAGCTCGCTTTTATCACTTCAGGAATACTTCCTTTTTAACTTCACTTTAAATTATATAGCTGCCATGTAGACAACAGTATTATGGAACCGAGCCTAACTTATTTAACCAAAATAGTTAATACTGCAGTGCTCATTGCTTGTGTTGCCGTGCTAATAACTTTTTCGGCATCAGGTGCCCAAAACGGGCTATGCAGTGATGGCAAACCTTCACCTGTTGCTTGGGCTGACTGCCACTTATCATGTGGCACACCACCAACCCAAAAAATCATGCTTTTAATACTGTTATCAGCTTTATAATAGCGGCCGAAGTCTTCACCAGCCATCACAGCAGGTACTTCAATAACGCGTTCTTTACCTAACTCAGCAGTAAATAGTTTGGCCATCTCTTTGGTAAATGCAGGCTCATTAAACGTTGCTGGAGTGAATTCATCTTTTACGGTTACTACGGGTAGTAATTCTTCAGGTAAACCCATGGCAATACCTTCGCCTTTAGCTATTCTGGCAATGCCATCAAGGAGTGTTTGACGGGTTTCATCTGAGTAGCTGCGTACGGTTAATAATAATAAGGCTTGGTCGGAAATAATGTTGTGCTTAGTACCCGACTGGAAACTGCCTACTGTCACCACTGCAGCATCTTGTGGATTTAACTCTCGACTCACTAACGTTTGTAAAGCGCCAACGATACGAGCACCCAATACAATAGGATCTTTAGTTGCGTGTGGGTAGGCACCATGACCTCCAACGCCTTTTACATCGATATTGACGCTATCCACATTGGCGAAGGTAAAACCTGGTGTATAACCAATAACGCCCGCTTTTAAGCTAGCAGAGTTATGAAATGCTAAGGCGTAATCAGGCTTAGGGAAGCGTTTGTATAAACCATCGGCTAACATATCTTTTGCGCCACGACCTCGCTCTTCAGCAGGTTGAAGGATCATGACTAAGGTGCCAGACCAGTTCTTTTTGTTTTCACTGAGTAATTTGGCTGTACCAACCCAAGTTGTCATATGGGTATCATGGGCACAAGCATGCATTACATGCGCTTGTTGGCCTTCTTCAGTTGTCGTTGTCACAGTCGAGGCAAACGCTAAGCCGGTTTGCTCTTTTACTGGCAACGCATCCATATCAGCACGAATGAGAACCGTTGGACCTTTGCCATTTTTTAATACCGCAACAACACCGGTCCCCCCAACATTTTCAGTGACTTTAAAACCTAAAGCTCGAGCTTTATCAGCTAATTTCTTAGCCGTCTTAAATTCAACGCTGGAAAGCTCAGGGCTTTGGTGTAAATCTTTATACAGCGTCATTAGCGCTGGCATGGCCGCTTGTACTGACTTGTTGGTGTAAGCATTGCTACTAGCGGCATACGTTACTGTACTACTGATAAGGCATAAAGCTGATATTGTTAATGCTATAGTTTTCATGGTATTACTCAGAGGAAGGTAGAAAAACTATCTTAGCTTAATGGGGGAGGCTGTTCAATTCAGTGAGGGGGAAAAATGAGAGGTAAAGAGAATAGAGTGTGATGGGGGAAATTTAACCCGCAAAATAGGTTTTGCGGGTGATTACTTGTAACTATACCCATCACACCTGAATATGCAGGTTTCAGCGAGAATTTAAAGGCTTTGAGGCAAGGCATTGATTGAAGAGAATGGTTGTTCCCTTGTCAAAATCAATAACGATGCATGTAAGCCTTTAAAACTCGCCCTTTGGGGACAACTGAGTAAATAATCTTCTGCGTTGCATTTGTTTTTAAGGGAGAAACCATTAATAAAAAATGCGTCTTGAATATGAATCACTCAGTTGTCCTGAAACGAGCATATTCAAGTGTGATGGGTATAAAGCAACTTAATCGCTTATGGGTGAAGCTGCCAAACTACACCAGCATCTTTAGTTGGGTTACCTGTGGTACTTGCGCCATCACCAAAAGCAAAATGAGGTAATGCGGTAATGCGGCTAGTACCTGTTTGGTGACCTCGTGCAGCCATCATACCTGTAGCGCCTTTATAGGCAGTTAAAGAGCCTCTAAAGCCACGTGTCTTTAACTCTTTAGCAAGCTTTGAACCAAAGCTTTTTGCTAGTGGCGTCATATTATTCGCGCCAAAACACGCAAGGATATGAAAATCAATTTTACGTTGAGCACCGTTGGCAATCTTTAGCTTAATCGCGGAAGCTAATTGTGAAGCTGTCCAGCTTACATTGCCAGTACTTAGTGCCCAAGTAACTTTTTCTGTTGAATATTTATGCCCATGACCACCAATAAGTATTTGGTCACCAGAGCCTATCTCACTCCATAACCCTGCAGGCTTTGAGTTTCCATATCGAGTACGACTAGCAGAAGTACCATCTAAAAAAGGTAGTATAGCGTCGCGATTAGTCATTCTAGCAACGGTATCGCTATGCCAGCCTTCATCTTTAAAAGGGAGCCAGTAGTAATTTTTCATCTTATACCTCTAAATTATTATTAATAGTCTTGGTGCAGTGCGATATGCCTATTTATATTGATAACAAGCAGCAAGTGGGCTTGTTGCAAAATCATTATAAAATTATCACGAAGTTGTTACTTAAATGGAATCTAGCTGATATATAAGAAAAAGTCTAATGCCAGTTAAGAAATCTACAAAATAAAATAAATAAATGTTTTGTCACTTACTTTATTGTTAATTGCTCAGAAGTTACGGGCTGAAAAATGTCACCATACAAGCTGTGCAAAACCATGTTTTCTGGTTTCTTTGTTATCTTCTTCACCTCTTGCCAGGGCACAATATAAAGTACTTGCGGTAATTCTTTATTACCTTTAATAAAACTAGTCGTTAGCTCAACTCTATCTGCTGGCTCTGATGGGCTACTCTCGCTTTCTTCTGCTTTAACATTTAACTGAACAAAAAAAAGTACTGCTATTGTTAGGTAAATAAAGCCTGATTTTTTAATGAATCTTTGTTTGGTAAGTAATTTTTTAATAATTAATTGCTTCATGAATTTGTTGCCGCCATTGTTGCTTTTAGCCCTTCTAACCAATTCTCTGTCGCTTCGTCTTTTTGCTCAATATGCGTTAAATAAAGCTGGTAATGCTCAATGGCTTTGCTGATATCTTGCAAATAAACATCATAAAGTAACGCGACATTATAATGGGCAAGGGCATAATCAGGTTTGTTGCTTATTGCTTGTAAATAATAGCTCTTTGCAAGATTAATTTGCCCCTGTTTTTGGGCTAAATAACCCGATAAGTTTAACGCCTGGGGCATAGTGGCATTGTTATCCAACGCCGTTTTTACATAGAGTTCAGCCTGAGCAAGGTTTTCTTTTTTAATTTCAATTAATGCTAAATTTGCCCAAGGACCAGCAATGTTAGGTTGGCGCTCACTTATCGTGGTAAAGAGCTCTGCTGCTTTATCTAGTTCATCCTTATTCAAGGCGATGATGGCCTCTTTATAAATCATCAATTCTTCTACTGATGATTCTGTTGATTGTGAGCTATGTATTTGTTTACCTTTAGTCGTCGTAGTATTACTACAGGCGGTAAGAGTAAAGACTAATAGGGCACTCAGATAAATATTAATGTAAGACATTGATAAAGCGCTCCAGTTTTGGCTGACGTTGATATCTGATTGGAAATAACTGCTGTAATGCTTGATGACTTTTAACTATCCATTCATCAAATATATCATCTCGGGTATAAAGCAGGTTTACTTCATAGAACTCAATGGCTTTTTCTTCAAAAGGAAAGGCCTGATCTTCAAGTAGAAATAAGTATTGCTCCTTTTCATCTTCATTAAGGTGTTTGGGTACTTCAGAGTTTAATAATGCCTGACTAAAATCATTGTAAATGGTAGCAATAGAGTAGGTCGCCTCAGTGGCTGTTTCTGCTACCCCGTATGAAGCTGCGCGCGCATAATAATTTACGCTGCCTTGCATTGCTTGTTTCTTATTTTTTAAATTACGTTTAAGTGGTGCAACTAGCTTGATTTTAGCAAAGCGTTTTAGCTCTGCACGGGCTATAGCGAGTGCGGCACTGGAGGCAATTAATTTAGAGCGATCGTTTTTGACATTACTCGGATTTTTCTTGTCAGCGGAAAGGATTCTTTTCTGCCAAAACATGCTCTTATTGAGTACGTTGGTCTGAACATACAACTGCGTAAGTGTATACATAGCCTCAAGGTTCGCCATAAAAGGCTGTGGGTAAGTTTTTACATATTTTTTTAACGATCTTATAGCAGAAGTGAAATCGTTATTGGCCTGATAAAGATCTGCAGCTTTAAGTAAAGAAGCCATTTTATATTCTTTGCTATTTTCACGGCTTGATAGTTTTTCTAACTCTTTTGCTGCGGCAATATCTTGCTTCGAATTTAAATAGGCAACAGAGAGCTTTTTGGTGACATCAATGGCATTTTTATGATGCGGGTAGAGTACTCTAAAGCGTTTGATATATTTTATCGCTTCTAACCAATATTCTCCTTTGATTGACAACGCAATGGCATCATATAAACCAGACGCTGCTGTTGATGTTTTTGGTACCACTTGAGATATTCTGGCATAGTGCTCAATGGCTTGCTGTAAGGCTTTATTTTCAACGGCGGTGTTGCCTTGATAAAAGATTGCTAAGGCGAGTCCTTCAGTCGCTGAATTTTTATCTTTGTTTGTTATCAAGGTATTTTTTACGATGGCTTGATAGGTATTTTCAGCTGCAAGATATTGCTTGGTTTGAAAATAGGAGTGTGCCTTAACCATAGTAATATTGTTAATAAGTTGATTGTTTTGCTCACTCACCACTAACTCAGTTAAGATTATTGCTTCATTATATTTTTTATTGCGATAAGCGATATCACTGGCACGACCAACAACCTTAGTAGTACGTTTATCTGTTGGATATTGCTGGGCATAAAAAGTTGATAATTCTATGACACGCTCAAGCCAAACTGCTCGCTTCTGTTTGTCTTTATTAGCTGATAATAATTTATCGGCAAGAGTAATTGCTTGGTATGCGGCTTCTTTATTGATGATGGTCTGCTCATCAAAACCGGCGATTTTGTAATGCTGAAAAGCGAGCGTTTTATCTTTATGTTGCAAGTACAATGACGCAAACAAAAAATCTATATTGTCTTGGCGTGAATAAGCTGAGAAATGTATTAAATAGTTTTTATACCAGCGCTCAGCATGGTTAAAATCAGCCTCTTTATTACCTCGTTGATACTCTTTATGATAGGTCGCCGTTTCAATTAATATGTGTTTTTTAAGTGCAAGGTTTGTTGCATCAAAACGTTTTTTATATCGACTTTTCTTTGTCGACCAATAAACACTCGTTGGTTGATAATTCTTATAAAAAGTCTCAAAGGCCATTTTACGTTGTTCAATGAAACCTGCTTTTTTCCAAATATTGACAACTTTTAAGGATGCTTGGGCAGAAAACTCGGAATCAGGATAATGTGTGGTAAAACTATTTAACGTATTCACTGCATCGTTATAACGTTGCTGCTTTAGGAAAGTATCACTTAAGCTACTGTAAATATAATATAAATTATTGATGTGTTCAGTTTGTTGAAAATATAAGTTTAATTGCTCTACACCGCCAAGGTAAGAGAATGATAACCCCATAGCACGAAAATATTCGTCAAATAAGCTTTGTTTACTGGCCGTTAATTGTCCATATTCTTGGAAGTCATTAAAGTTGATTGCTTGGACAAAATCATCAGCAGCTTCGATATAAAATTCCTGTTTGAAGCGAGACCAGCCGCGTTTATAAAGCGACTTTTCATAGAAAACGGCGTTGTTTTTAGCGATAATTATTTCGGTATATTTATCTTCGGCAAGGCGATATTGCTTAGCACTAAAAGCTTGCTCTGCCAGTCTAAATTGAGCTTCCAAATAATAAATCGATTTAGCATGGTTTTCGACTAGATCTTTAAGCGCGTTATGTGTCGCTTCATAGTTGCCTTTTTGATCGTACGCTTTGGCAAGTTGATATAAGGTCACATCATTGTGTTTTGCTTGTGGATAATCTTGTAAAGAAGTCTCGAGTAACTGTATTGTTCGGCTAATTTTTTCATTAGCCAGTTGATTTTTGGCATCTTCGGCTTCTTCTGTTTCAGCGGTTTGTAATAACTCCTCTGATAATTTAAATTCAATTGCCGCTAAGCGGTTTAAGGCATCGACACGAGATAAGTCTGATTTTGACGCATTTTGTAAGTAATTAATATAAGCATCACGAATATCGTTTTCAGATTTGTCTATGTGTTTGTTTTGTTTGTCCTCTTGGCTATTGTCAGCATTATCAATACTCTTAAGCGTTTGTCTGTCTGCTTGCTCTTCTCCACAAGCGGCTAATAGCAGACTCAGGCTGAAAATACAGGCAAGCGGGAAGTGATGGGTAATATAATTGCTAAAACTGCGTGGCATTATTGTTCAACCGTATTATTGTCGAAAAGTCTGGCTAGACCATACCTTGATTGATTTAGGTAGCTGCTAAGTTGAGCCACCCTGTGTTGCATGATGCTTTTTGCCATCTTTACGGTAAGTTCATCATATTGTTGGTTTAATGCAGCTAAACCTTGTATTAATTGCTTATCAGCCAATGGCCACTGTTTTTGCTGTAATTGTTTCAGCTGCATAAGGTGTTGTCGTTGAGTGAAAAAATAATCTGGGTAAACCGCTGAAAAGTCGAGCTGTGTCTCTTTAATACTCATAGAGACACCATTTGCTAGTTCAACTGGATAGTTAGTTAGCTCAATAGGGGAGTTGATGAGTTTATTAAGTGATAATATTTTATCTTGATAATAACTTGCTGCTTCCGAGTAACCTAAGCTTGCGGTAGCGAGTTGTTGGGATTTTTCGTAGAAAAAGGGCACCAGCAAATAAGCTTCATCGACTGGCAAATCATCTTGCTGCTTCGCTTTTAAGAAGCGGGAAGCATTTAATGCGCCGAGATAGTCATCTTGATGGGCTGCGGTTAACGCGATACCAAGCAAAGCCTGATTATTGTAACGGCTATTTAATCCGACCAACTGAAAGTTTTTTCTCGCATTACGGTAATAAGATTGATTCAACAGTGAATAACCAAGGGTGATATATAAGCGATTGAGTGCTTGCTCTTGTGTTGCCGTTTGTGGATCGTTTAATAACTGAGAAATAATATGATGACCATCCGTCCACCAGCCTTGTCTGATATTGGCTATGGCGATATTAATTTGTGCAGCCGTATAATCTTGTGCACTACTTGGTATTTTTTGATAAGCCTTTATTGATGCACTATGTTGCCCCTGTTGCTGAAGAGCAATGCCCTTTATCAATAAAGCGTGGTGATATTGCGTCAAAGGTAAGTCATTACTATCTTCAGCAAGATAATTAAGTACAGCTTGCCCATCTTTGCGCTGAAAATAAAAGTCAGCTAATAAATAATTTAGTTGTCCAATAACATTGTCGTCACCTTGCTCTCTAATGTCAGCCATCAGTTTTTTAGCCTGTTCAAAGGCATTATTATCCAACAGTAGCTGAAGTAAGGTAATTGTTTCAGGGCTGTCGTAGTACCGAGTTAACAGCACTTTATTTCTGATGATCAACGCTACGGACTTGATCTGATCCTTGTTGCTCTGCTCGTTCCTTACTGCCTGTAATAAGGTTTCAATGGTTGAATAACGCGCAGCTTTGAGTGAGGGGGTTTTTACTAGTTGGCTATAAAAGCTTTTACTCAAGGCTTGATGAGCCTTATCTATCGCCTTTAATTGACTCTGATAGCTATCTATTTCAGTTGCAGCGTTAGCAGCACTTGTGAAAAGGCAAAGACCTGTCAATAAAGTCATTAGGGAAGTGATAGCGCAATGAGTAAAAAAGGTTTTCATTGAAAAGTCTTCTGTAGATGTCGCATATTTTGCAGCATCATGGATTATAGGTAAAAGATTAAATCAGTGGGATATACCGATTTACTAGTATGTCCCACTGATATTCAGCTAAGTCATGTTATGACTAAATGTACTTACATTACTTGTTACTTTACTTACAAGGTAGCTGCTATGTTACTTGGTAAGTAAACAAACCTTCTTCGGTAACATTCACTTCAATATGTGATATTTGCTCGTTATTAGAAAGTTTAGTTAAACACTCAACAGCCATCTCTGGTAGTAAGGTACGTGTTAAAATATTTTCAATATTACGAGCACCCGTATCAACTTCTTGGCTTCTAGCTAAAATATGCAACATTACTTCTTCGTCATAGCTAAAGGTTGCGTTGTAATGTTCTTTAACGCGTTTAGCAATACGATTCATATTAATTTTACAAATTTTAAGTAAGTCTTCATCACCCAGTGGGTAATAAGGAATAACTGTGGTTCTGCCAAGGAATGCAGGTTTGAAGTAATTGAGTAACTGTGGTCTAAAGTTATCTAATAATACTTCTGGATCTGGCAATTCTTCACTTTGTGCACAAATAGCACGAATATGCTCTTCACCAGCATTAGAGGTCATAATGATAACGGTATTTCTAAAGTCGATATCACGGCCTTCGCCATCTTTAATGGTGCCTTTATCAAACAAGTTATAGAAAATATCTTGCACACCAGGGTGAGCCTTCTCCATCTCATCAAGTAAAATAATACTGTGTGGTTTTCTACGGGCAGCTTCTGTTAATACACCACCTTCACCATAACCAACATAGCCTGGAGGTGAGCCAAGTAACATAGAGACTTTATGCTCCTCTTTAAACTCAGACATATTGATGCAGGTAATGTTTTGCTCACCGCCGTATAACTCATCAGCCAGAGCAAGGGCAGTTTCAGTTTTACCTATACCACTTGAACCAACCATGAAGAATACACCAACCGGTTTACGTGGATCGGTAAGACCTGCTCGTGAAGTTTTGATACATTCAGCAATGGCTTCTAACGCGTGGTCTTGACCGATAATACGTTTTTGTAAGATATCTTTTAAACCCATGATGGATTTTATTTCGTTTGCAACCATTTTACCGACAGGGATACCAGTCCAGTTAGCAACAACTTCGGCAATGGCTTGACTGCCAACATTCACTTGAATCATAGGCTCATCACCTTGCATTTCAGTTAATGTCGCCATAAGTGTATGTAACTCTTGTTTAGTGGCAGCAACTTCTTCAGCCGTTAATACTTCGGGCTTATTCTCAGCATCAGTATCACTTTTAACATCTGCTTCAGCTTTGTCTGGAACATTCAATGTTGCTTCAATTTTTTTCTGTAAAGCATGAATGTTGGCAACAACTGCTAGCTCTTCTTTCCACTGTGCTTCTTGGGTAACAAGTAACTCAGTAAGTGAAGATTGTTGTTCGGTAAGTTCATCAATAGTTTCCTGGTGATTACCTAAGGTAGCTTGCTCACGCTCTAACGACTTTATGGTGGTTTTTGCTTGAGTAATATTACGGCGCGTATTTTCAACTGCTTCTGGCGTAGAGCTTTGGCTTAGCGATACACGGGCACAAGCGGTATCAAGTAAACTTACCGATTTATCAGGCAGTTGACGTGAAGTAATGTAACGACTTGATAACTTAACCGAGTCAACAATCGCTTCATCCATAATACGTACGCCATGATGGCTTTGTAATACTTCTGAAATAGCGCGCATCATATTGATGGCTTTTTCTTCACTTGGCTCTTCAATTTTAACCACTTGGAAACGGCGTGTTAGCGCAGGATCACGTTCGAAATATTTCTTATATTCAGCCCAGGTTGTTGCGGCTATGGTACGTAACTCACCACGTGCTAATGCAGGTTTTAATAAGTTAGCTGCATCGCCTTGACCTTCTTTACCGCCAGCACCAATTAAGGTATGTGCTTCATCGATAAACATAATGATAGGTTGTGGCGAGGCTTTCACTTCAGCAATCACTGATTTTAAGCGGTTTTCAAATTCGCCTTTAACACTAGCGCCAGCTTGTAATAAACCTAAATCAAGTGAACGTACACAAACATCTTTTAAGGCATCAGGCACATCACCTGAGGCAATACGTAAGGCAAAACCTTCAATTACCGCTGTTTTACCAACACCCGCTTCACCCGTTAGTATTGGATTGTTTTGGCGACGACGTATCAGGATATCAATGATCTGACGAATTTCTTCATCACGGCCTAAAATGGCATCAATTTTACCTTGTTTGGCATCTTCCGTTAAATTAACGGTAAATTTATCAAGTGATGGTGTACTGCTTGGCGCGCCTGGTGCAGGTGCGCTGCTATTTGAAGTGTCACCCATAGCGCTGGCAAGTGATTCCGCCGTTGTACCGACAATGCCGCGCGTTACTTCACGTAATGATTCAGGCTGAATTTTCTTTAATTCGCCTGATAAGGCACCTGTCGATTGACGCATACTATCATCAAGCATTAGGGCTGTTAATATATGGGCAGAGGTGGCAACACTTTGACCATATTCTACCGAGGCAAGCATCCAAGCGTTTTTACTAATATCAACAATACTTGGTGATAATGCTGGTGCTCGGGTATTGCCTCCTTTAATGCGATCTAGTTCTCTATTTAAATCTTGATGAAGTCGACCTAAATCAATTTCAAACTTATTCAATATAGCTAAAATATCACTATCGGGAACTTCCAATAGTTTCAATAACCAATGCTCAATTTCTACATTATAATGAGTACGTGAAAGACAAAGTCCCGCAGCTCCTTCTAGCGCATTACGAGAGGTTTCATTTAACCTACCGACTAATGATTTTAAATCAATTGTAACCATATCTATTCCCTCTTTTCACGTGATTTTCGCAAAGTATAACTTCACTATTATGTAAGTTTGTTAGTACTAACAAACACCTTGTACTTTGTTGCAGCAGGATACACCGCAAATTTTGGTAAAACTTTTTCTATCGCTATTAAACTCACCGATACCACCAGCTCTGAGTACCCACTGAATTTCTTCATTGCCTAAATACGCGGTACCAGATGAATAACACGGCAATTTTGCATAGTTATCACTTGCTTGCTCTTCGTGTGTTGGCGCTGAATGCTGAAAGAAATTTTTCAACTTCTCAGGTGTTATATAAAACCCCTTGCAAGCCGCTATCATGCGAGGTTTTTGAGTAATACTCTTTCCTTGAGTTAATACGGTTACCTCAGATAATTCACCTGCTGGTCTATTGTTTGCACAGCTACTAATTAATAAAACACCCAGCAGAAGAAAAACGGCTGATAAAGCATTTTTTAACAACTTAACCGGTAATTGCTCGAGTAATTGAACATGTAATGCTAGTGGTAAATATTTCATGGTTTATCTCGCCGAAATTGGAATATCAATGACGGTATTACCGTCTTCTGGATTGACAGCTTTGCTTGATAACCAACTTGTCCAACCTAAAATAGGTCTATTTTGATTCGAGGAACCTGCTGAACCAGAGAAACTAGCTTGACTGGGTAGCTCTTTTTTTAAGGTGCGTAAGATGAAGCTATAATCATGTTCAAAACCTAAATAAAGACGCACTAATTCATCAAGTGCCTTTAGGTGTGGGGTATGTGGGGTAAACTTTTTTAGTTGCTTTGCGGTTAATGGGCCCAGAATAATATTAATTTTCCCCTGAGCAAAAAAACCACTTTTACCTAACATTACTGTTCTACCTAACTGATTATTTTGTCCTGGGCCACCGCCATAAGGCATTTTTGTTCTAACATCATCAATTAATGGCTGCCATTGACCGACAAACTCTTTTATTTCTACGGGTAATGCAAAGTGGCTTTCAAGAATTTGTTTGAGCGCAGAAGCGCTTCGCACTGAGCTGCTAAATAATCCGGCATAACGTAATAATGATTCGTCACTGGTATATAAACGATCGGTAAGGTTACCTGTGCCTAAACCGACTAAAGACAACAGCATTTTAGTGAAGTCATCTTTTTTATTTTTAGTCTTAGCTTTAGTTTGATTACTATTCTTTTGACGGGTGCCTACTGTACTGGAGCTAGCTAAACGACAACGTTCATACTCTAACGGGGCAAAATACTTGCTAGATGACTGAAAAAATAATGACGCCGTTCTATGATTAAATAAGTTAAAAAACTCAGCAATAGTTTTATCTTTAAGTTTCAATCGTTTTAAAACGGTCTCGCTATAATGATAAGGCAATACCCCATTACTACCGGTTAAACCAATAAAGTTAAGTTCCATTTTCCATTGGTTATTATACTTTTCGCCGTTAGTCTCTGGATAGAGAGGCTCAACAGAAGATATTTCAGATGAGGGGAATGATAACGATTGACGGCTGGTAAATCGGATACATTCAGATTGTGGCGGCATAAAGCGGCCTACCGATTCAATGGCAGACATTTCAACCGAGTCGTTATAATTGTTACTTCGCTCAATAACCCTAACCGCTTGCTTAAAAGAAAACTGGTAGGGGTGCTGTGCTAGTTTGTCAATTACAGCAGTATTTTTTCGCCAGCTCGCGGTGGACATTTCTTTAAATAACCTTCTTTATTTTTAGTTTTTATCAGTAGTCGGGTAAAAGAGTTAATAGAGCAATACAGACCAAAAAAGTGCTCTAACATAGTAGAAAATAAGAACACACTACTACCACTGAGTAATGAGTCATCTATGTTAACTGTGATTTCAATACCACGACACATAGCGGTATGGCCATCAATGGTTAATGGCGCACTAATCGGTTTTGCGTTTACTTGGCTGATTGACTCTATTAAGGTTCGGGTAACCGCAGAGCCTTTAAAATCATATAAACGTAAGATCTCTTTTAGCGCTAAACAGGCATCATCACCGCCAGTTAACGATAAGAAATTTAGGTTTAAGTGTGAAATTAGTCGCCATCTTGCATGGTCACGAAGTGGTGGTCTGATAACGGCTGTTGGTTGCATTAAATAACGTATCGCTGAGCACGGAGGTGCACTATCAGTACACTGTAATTGAGATTCACCAACCGAATAAGGCAGCTTTTGTGGTAAATCGCGATTACTACAGGTAGTTTCAATGGTGATAGTACGGTCTTCTGGGATATTTGGATTAAAAGACAAATCAACAAGCGATAAAAAGACATCAGTGCCTTCATCTCTATCATAAGTATCAAGTTTTGCATTACGCCGTGCAGCAAACCAAAATGCATGGGATTCGCTCTCTTGTTGTTCGTGATTCATGCCATAAAAAGGTAAAAAATCAACATCATCACCGTAATAGGAAGACGCGGTTACGCTATCAATACTATACACTTCATAGCCGGTTGAGCGACGTGAATCTGGGGTGACTTTATATTCATGTTGGGTATGTTCAAGCTTTATTGGATCAGCTGAGTGGGCAAACAAATTAACAACCGGTGTACAGCCAAGGTTAAAGGTTGATTTTGAAATGTTGTGTTCAAGTTCAACATTAACGTCATTGAGATAGATATAAAAATCAAGAGTATTACTGTGATGTGTCGCCAATTTATCGGTTAAGCCAGCAATATCAATAAACATGAACTTTTCAGGGAAAGCAAAATATTCTGTTAATAAACGATATCCAATAAAGGAAGAATCGGGGTAAGGGAGCATGCCCTCATCGGTTTTGAAACCAACGGGCTGAATAGCATTTATTCCCAAATCAACAGGGTGAGTATCTTGCTCAGATTGTGCCATAAAAGTGCGGTTACAATTATTGAGCAGCATCTGATATAAAGGGTTAATATGTTGCGCTTGCCCTTTTAAATAGAATCGAAGCTCATCAATAGCTAAATCAGCAAAGTTGATGTCTTCTGAAAACGTTTTAAGTGATAACTTAAGTACACTATCTGCGCCACGTATTTTTGCTGAGCCTGGGGTAAAAAAGGGTTTTGCCATCATGTTTGCGGCAGTTACTTCTATGGGTAACAAAGGCACTTCATAGGTACTGGTAAAGCGACAGTTTTCACCTTGAAACTGAGTGGTCTCTAATAGGGTACCGCTGGCAATGGTATAATTTGAGTCTAATTGCTCCTTATCAGCAACAAACTGTACTATCGACATCGCCGGAATTGGGCGTTGATAATGAGGGTATAAAGTGCCAAGCAAGGCATCACTTATCTCTGGAAAATCATCATCAAGTTTGTGCTGAATACGGGCATTTAAAAACGCAAAGCTTTCGATTAAACGTGAAACATGAGGGTCTTCAATGCTGTCATTATTGATACCTAAACGTGAGGCGATTTTTGGGTGTTCTTTGGAAAACTCAGCACCAAGTTGACGTACATAAACCAGCTCTTTTTCATAAAAGGGTAAAAGTTCATCAGACATAATTAATTTCCCTTAACCTTTACTGAAGGAGTAAGCGTGTGGATAACAGTGTCTAGAAGGCGTTTATTAAACATAATTAAATTTCCTTAACGCTTACAGAGCGGGTAACAGAATCTAGCATTGAGTCATAAACCACTACTTCTGGTAGAGGGTCAGCATAAATTACCGTATCGATTCGAAAACGTAGTGTTCTATCAACACTGTCAGCATTTTCTACAAAAGAGACTCTTACTGACTTGAACCTTGGCTCATAGCTTTTTAAAGTGGCTTCTAAATGGCTTATAAATTTCTTACGACGCTCAATATCCATAATATTTACGGTAGCAAGATCAGGTAAACCATAATTAAAAAGCGATTTGTCCACTTCCACTAAATCACTGTTCGGTTGTATTAAATGAAAACGGGTATTTAATAAGTGTTCTAAGTCTCTGCGAATACTGCTGCGCAATTGCTTTAATACTTGATGATGCTCCAATTTTGTTTCAACTTGATTATGAGGTTCGTCATCAAATAATCGATCTAAAATTGAAGGGCGTAATTTTTTATCTTTATCAATACGTGCCATGTCTATTTCCTAAAAGAGGCGAGTTCAGTCACCAATTCAAGCTCAGAGACCATTTGATCAAGCTGATAATGTGGCTGTATGTGAATGACACACAAATAATGACCAGGTTTGCTTGGATGCTCTTTTACACGAACGTAGCCTGCTTTTAAGGGATATTTTGCTTGTTCTTCCCAGTCAAGATCTTCGCTGCCCGTGGTATATTTCATTAACCACTGCCTGATGTAATCTTCACATTTGTCGGCACTAAGAAAGGAACCTACCTTGTCTCGCACCATTAATTTAATAAAATGCGAGATGCGAGCACCACATAAGACATGCTGCAACATAGATGAAATCTTTGCATTGGTACTTACATCTAATGTGTTGTATTTTTTAGGTTTGTGTATAGATTGGTTATTATAAAATGTGGTGTAAGGCGATAAATATCCTTGGCACAGTGGAATAAAACCAAGTTCACTAATATTTTTCTCAATCGCATCAGTGATGATGACATCTGTGGTGGGTTTAAAGGCAACATCATTTGAGTCGGTGCTGTGGGCATCAACGGCTAGCTCTTTAAATATACCGCCAGAAAGTTGATTCCTCGGTGCGCCTCGAATATGACCAAACCAGCCAATATCAGCAAATTCTCTTATTAAAATGCAGCCAAAAGCGTAGCTGGCATTACCCCACAGATTATTTTCGCCGTTACGGGCACTTTTTTCATAAAAGTTAATGCCTTTATATGCGCCCATCGCCGTTTGATAGGGACGGCGCATTAATATTTTAGGTAAGGCTAAACCGATAAAACGTGTATCGGCTGACTTGCGTAAGCTATTCCATTTAATATATTCGGTTTGGGTAAATACCTTTTCAAAATCTATCGGTAAACCCAAACCTGAAAAATCATCCATACCAAATAAGTCACTGGATGCCGATGTGATAAAGGGAGAAAATGACGCGGCAGCAATTTGAGCGATGCCAGCTAAGGTTGATATATCGTCAGTTGGATGATCTTTGTTGATTCGATGACTAATTTCATAATCACCAATAATAGCACCATAAGGCTCACCACCGGGGGTGCCGTATTCATCACTGTAAATCTTTTGAAATAACTGGCTTTGATCAAATTCAATGGCTTTGCTGATGTCTTTAACCACTTCAGCCCAACGCATGTCCAGTACCTTTATTTTGATACTCCGATGACCCTCAGCTTGTTTGACTAGCAACCATAAACCGCGCCAAGACGCTTCTAGTTTTTGTAGTTTTGGCTGATGAATAATGTGATTTACTTGTTCATTTATTTCACCATCAAGATCTGAAACCACTCTGAGTAAGGCATTTCGAACTGATTTAGCACAAGTAAATTTACTTTTATCAACAAAGTGTTCAATGCAATACTGCAAAGCCTTGCTATCGTCTTTTTCATCGAGCAATTGTGTTAAATGCGTGATATAGACAGGTTGCTTAATTACTTCGTCAAGAAGCGGGGTATTAGTATTACTCATTAGTACAGGGGAATAACTCACGTTAAGTGTTGCTTTGAGGTAAATAAATAGACAGTGCGTTATTTTTTGACATCATTACTAAGGTAATTATTAAGGGGTTAACTATGGTCTTCACTAAAGCCCTAAATGAGATCTTAAATAAGGTAACAGCGAAGGTAATAACTAAGGGAATAAATAATATAAATTTTTGTAAGAAAATAGCAGCAAAACACCAAAACACTTGCTTCATTATTCATTCCTTTAGTTGCTATAGCCAAACGACTTCAAAATTATCGTTTCAGGATGCCTGAACCTTGTATTTTGAGGCAGCTTGGGTATAAAGGTGATACCTTGTAACCTCACAAGGTATCACTTTGTACAGAGCTGTTAGCTAGCTTTTGGAATTTTAGCAACTAGTCTAAGGGAAGCACTTAATTCTTCCATTTGTAACCACGGACATAAATGTGCAATGGCACTGTATGAACCCGGTTGACCTGGAACTTCTTTAACTTCTACCTTAGCTTCTCTTAATGGATACTGAGCTTTCATTTCAGCACTGGCATCAGAACTGTTATTTACATAACTGTTAATCCACTTGTTAAGCCATTCTTCAGCTTCAGACGCTTCTACGAATGAACCAATTTTATCGCGACCCATTACTTTTAAGAAGTGCGCGATACGTGCTGTTGCCATGATGTATGGCAAACGAGCTGATATTGCATAGTTAGCCGTTACATCTGGATCATCAAAGGTCTTAGGTTTTTGTGTAGTTTGCGCACCAAAAAATACCGCGTAATCAGTATTTTTATAATGACAAAGTGGCAAGAAACCTAATTTACTTAATTCCGCTTCACGGCGGTCAGTAATACCAATTTCGGTAGGACACTGCTGATCAATATCACCATCATCACTAACAAAAGTATGACTTGGTAAACCAGTAACTTTACCACCACCTTCAGCGCCACGAATACTTGTACACCAACCGTATTCAGCGAAAGATTTTGCTAAGGTAGCGCCCATTGCGTAAGCAGCATTCATCCAACAGTAACTGTCATGCTTTCCTTGAAGCTGATTGCCGTTTTCATCTAGCGAACCTTCTTCAAAGTTGAATGCTTCAATTGGTTTGGTATCTTGACCGTAAGGCAAACGTGCTAATACACGAGGCATAGTCAAGGTAACAAAACGCGAATCATCACTATCACGGAAACCACGCCATTTAATGTATTCAGCAGAATCAAAGATTTTTTCTAAATCACGTGGTTTAGATAATTCAGCAAATGATTCAAAACCGAACATTTCAGGTGCAGTAGCTGCAATAAATGGACAGAAGCCAGCTGCAGCAATATTAGAGATATTTGATAAAAGATCGACATCATTTGGGTGAGAAGAGAATTCAAAATCACCAATCAATGCAGCATAAGGTTCACCACCGGCAGTACCAAATTCACTTTCGTAAATCTTTTTAAACGTCTGGCTTTGATCAAATTCAACTGCTTTTTCAAGATCTTTATAAATTTCTTTTTTACTGATGTTAAGCACACGAATTTTTAATTGTGAGCTAGTTTCAGAGTTCATCACAGTATGATGTAGACCGCGCCATGAACCTTCAAGCTTATTAAATTTTTGCTCTTGCATAATGGCAGAAAGCTGAGTAGATAGTGCAACATCAATAGCATCGATTGCAGCATTGATTGTTACCGTTAAGCTTTTATCCCAAGAAACAGTACCGTTCATTGCTTCTTCTGTAAGGGTTTTCAATAAAGCTTCGGTTTCGTCTCTAGGTGTTTGTTTAGTTGCCGAGATAGCTTGTTCTAAAAAGCTTGCTTCTAGTGCATCACCAGCACTTGCTTCTGCTTGGTTGGATAAAGTTTCTTCAATAGACATTACTTATCTCCTTCATTATTAGCATCAACACCTAGCTCACCAGATAAAGTTGAAAGCGCATCAGTATTATTTAGAATGTTCTCTAAAAGGTCTTCTAACTCTTCTGAACGATCAGCTTTACTTAATAAATCACGTAATCTGTCGCGGGTTTGTAGTAATTTCTTAAGTGGTTCAACTTGTTCCACAATTTTATGAGGTTCAAAGTCTTCCATATGATTGAAATCAAGATCTACAGCCATTTGACTACCGTCACCTGCTAACGTGTTTTCTACTTGTAAATTTAACTTAGGCGCAGTTTTTGCCATGATGTCATTAAAGTTATCACGGTCTATTTGTGAAAATTTTCTATCTTTTAAGGCTTTTTTATCTTTGGCATTATCACCAGAATAATCACCCATGACACCCATAACAAAAGGTAATTCCTTTTTAGCTACAGCGCCATTAGTTTCCACATCATATGTAATGTGTACGCGAGGTTTCCTTACTCTTTTTAGTTTGTTATGAATACTTTCACTCATGTTTTTCTCCGTGTATAAAAATTAATTTGATTAGTAACAATAACTTTTCTTCATGACATAAGTTTTGACAGCTTATATGATGAAAAAATATTAATCGTCGTCAACACTTACTCCGGTAAGAGAGCTATAGGTATCTCTTGAAGACGAATCAGGAATTAACTCTTTCATCAACTCTTCAAGGGGCATATTTCCCCACCTCACTGTTTTCGTTAACATAAATGATATAGGTGAATGTGGTTCTGTTTTCTTAAAATAGTCAGCAATAATATTAAGTTGCTTAAAGGCATCATCTCGTGAGTTTAATGCAGCAGTAATTGCATTGCCTTGCGTTGATTTTGCAGTGCTTTCTTGCTGATTTACTTCTTCTGTATCACTGTCATTACCAGCATCATCTTCACTGGTTTCAGTAACAATCGGTAGCTTAGCTTTTGCTATATGATTTATGGCACCTTTAGCACCTTCAAGCAGTTCAATTATTTTGCTGGTTGGTGGTGCTTCAGACCGGCCACAGAATTCAATTAACAACGCATCAATTGCTTGGTATTCAGTTATGCATACGTCTATATCATCATATAAATTTGCGTAATATTCATTTGAAGATTGTCCCACCGCTTTTTCAATGTTTTCCATTGAAAAACCATTTCTTTCTATCTGATTTCGTTGCTTATTTTCATCAGACATTCGACTAACGTCTACGGCCTGTTGATACTGCCAAAAAGAGTAAGGTTCGTAAGCGGCGTCTTCGGTAATAAATGAGTTACGGATGGGGCTTAATAGAACACCATCAGCACCTTCACCATTTAAACCAGCGATAGGGGCAACCCGAGTTTCAATACCGTCTTCATCTTCTACTGGGTATAAACCTTGTTCCCAATAGCTTTCAATTAATTGTCTTATTAAGGAAAATCCATCTTTAAGACCTTGGAAGCCTGACTTTCTTACTAAAGCCTCCGTAAGCCAACAGGCAATCTCGAGATCTTTACCTTGAGTCGCTATAACTTTGGGTGCTAATGAATATATTTTACCCCAATGTTCTTGTGCTTCGGTGTTGTCACCATCAAACATATTGTTACGTTCTGCATCTCGGGCAGAACGGCGAGCATCTTTTATTTGTGAATAATCGGAATTATGAGAATTATCAAGACGGAGATCATTACCGACACTTAGATCTCCTTCAATAGGTGCTAGTAAGGCTGAAATATCAATGAGTGCAGGTGAAGGCATTTCGACTAGGATCTCCGTATTTATTGTTGTTTTTAGTCCATCAGACTGCGAAGATTATTATGTAACGAAGTTTATTGCAATAGTGTCGATAAATAATTATTAAACTGTACGTTTTTTAGACGTAAACAGGCGTGCTGGTGGCTGTTTTGTAGAGAGATGAACACTGTTGGCTTTAAATAACAAAGAGTTATGTTGGCGCCATTAACTTGGGTGGACTTTTTTTGCTCATTTTGACTTGTATTTAACATGTTAATATTGATAGCTTTTGCTATTAATCAGCTGTAACATGGCTCGTCAATTTACTGGTGCAATTAGTATTAAATCGTAATACTCTAGAGACATTTTGTTTTTGGGGCAAAGGGGTGATATGCAAAGGTTTACTGTCGATTATTGATGTAATCAACCTTAAAAATTGACGTACTAGAAAAATATTATAATAAAGATTAAGAACATGATGTTCTTTGAATAATGATGAGGTTCCTTTATCAAGGAATGATTTTATGGCAATTGAAATAACCATTATTAACTCACCAAGCAATGTCGATGTAGGTCAATCAAACCATACATTTCCTGACGCAGGTGGAACGCTAGGACGCGGAAACGATAACTTTTGGATTTTAGACGATCCAAATAAATATATGTCTTCTGTGCACGCCAAAATAGCCTGTGTAGCAGAGCAATACTTTCTTACCGACTTAAGTACCAATGGAACTTTTGTTAATGGTGCTGCTGAGCCTATTGGCAACGGAAATCAAATAAGTCTTAATGATGGCGATCACTTTACTATTAGTGATTATGAATTTATTGTGACTATCTCTAACGCTACAGATAACATCGGTAACTTCCAAGGTGGTAGTGATCCATTTGCTGACTTTTCTGCTGTCGCCTCTCCTGCACCGCTACAAGATGATTTTATCTCACAGAGCGCCTCAGGTAATGATCCCTTTGCCTCAGGTATTAACCAAAGTAGTTCAGCCAGTAATCCCATGTCAGCTTTTGATGCTGAACAGATTGATCCACTGGAATTATTAGATAACGCACAACCATCTAATGATCCCTTTGCTCAGGATATTTTTCCTCAAGACACTTTCTCTACTGGTATCCCTCAAAATGAGGCAATTCCCGATAGTTTTACCGCAACAACAAGTACATCAATTGAAAGTAATAATGTCGCCAATGATGCGATCAGTTGGCCAACGGCAAATCAAGAAGTAGGTTTGATCCCTGATGATTGGGATGATGATGACTTACTTGGTGATATGAACTCACCAATTTCATCAATGCCTGGAGCTAGCTCGCCTTTTTCAATGCCAGCTGCTGCGCCGGTTCCAGCTGTTGTACCTGTAACCGCACCAATGACGTCACCAAAGCCCGCGCCAATGCAGGCAACGGTACCTGAAGTTGCACCGCCAGTTCAGCCAAGCTACCAAGCGATACCTGCTGAGCAAGCACAAGAAAATACACCTCAGCAAATGCCTTTACCGCCTGAAACGTTAGCAGCAGGGCATCAAAGTGAGGCTGCTTATGCCGCACTGGAATTGAAAAATCAACAATTACAGCTTGAAGTGGCGCAATTAAAACAACAATTACTGCAAGCACAATTAGCCAGTCCAGCGCAAACATCACCAGCAAATCTCAGTGCCGAAACTCAAACGGTTATTAATGCAATGGGGTTATCTAAATGGAACTTAGACGATAAAAAAGTGGCGGAAATAAATGAAACTGTTGGTTATTTAATGCGTGAAACCATGCAAGGCATGATGCGTGTATTAAAGTTTAGAAAAAAAATCAAAGAAGAGTTTCGTATTAACGTTACCACGATTCAGTCGGTAGAAAACAATCCGCTTAAGTTCTCAGCCAACATTGATGATGCGATGGAAAATATGTTCATCAAAGAAAATAACGCCTATAAATCACCAGTTGATGCGGTTAAGGAAGGTTTTCAGGGCATTGCCGAACATCAAGTTGCTGTTATCGCCGGTATGCAAGCCGCTTTTAGAGGCATGATTGAGCGTTTTGATCCTAATAACTTAGAAAGCCGTTTTGAAAAATATAAAAGCTCAAGTCTATTAAGCCTGGGTCAAAAGAGTAAGCGTTGGAATGCTTACAAACAATATCATCAAGGGTTGATTGATAACCTTGATGATTCATTTCAGCACTTATTTGGTTATGACTTTGTACAAGCATATGAAGAGCAAATGCAGCGTTTGATTAGCGAAAGACTTGCGCCAAACAATAATGACAAAGATGGACCAACAAACTAATGATCGGAGCCAGAATGAAGATATTTAATTTTAGTAAGCTACTTACCATTGTCGCCGTAGCATTGACGCTTGCTTCATGTACTTCAGTTAATAGTAAAGTAGGTGGTTTACTCGACCTTGATACTGATTTAAAACTACGCTTTGTCGTTGATGATAGTGTCAATCCGGATGACAACAAAGTATCGTCACCGCTTATTGTTAGAATGTATGAACTTAAATCAACTAAAGCATTTGAAAATGCAAACTTTATTGATTTATATGAAAGAGATTCTGAAATCCTTGGTAAAACGATGATCACTGAGCAGGCATTAAAACCTATTCAACCAAGTGAAAATAGAACCGCGAAGTTTGTATTGAGTAAAGGCACAAAATATATTGGTTTGTACGCTGAATTTCTACAATACGAAAATGCTAAATATAAAGTCATCATACCGGTTGCAGAAACTAACGTGGTTAGCTCAACAGCAAAAGTACAATTAACTGAAAATAAAATGATTATCTTAAAGTGATTTCCTTAGAGTAATCAATTTTAAGGTGTGCTTTCAGTTTACAGGCAATAATCGCCAGAAAGATTAGACAATTCAGCATGATGAATGTCAATGGAATAATAATAAAATAGCGGGATCTTATGTCATTAGATAGTAAAGTAGTTTGGTCAGAAGGGATGTTTTTAAATCCTCACCACTTCCAGCAACAAGAACGTTACCTTGAACGATATATTCAAGGGAAGTGCTCAGCCATGGGGGCTTATGCTTGGGGTATTAACCAATTAGACTTAGATCAAGAACTGCTTAAGTTAGGCAAGATTTCTTTGGTAAGATCGTCAGGTATATTCCCTGATGGCACCCCCTTTAGTTTTCCAGATCATAACGATCGTCCTGACGTATTTGAAGTACCAGAAAATACCACCAATCAAATAGTTTACCTTGCCATTCCAGTTAAACGCCCAGGTGCTCTTGAAATATTATCTAATGATGACTCGCAAGGGTTAGCTCGCTATTATTCGTCAAATCAAGCAATTAGAGATGTATCCTTTGATGGTGGAGAGTCACTTGATATTGCCGTAGGTAAACCTCGCTTACGTTTATTACTTGGCTCTGATGACTTAAGTGGTTATGCCACTATAGGCCTATTTAAGATTGTTGAGACGAGAGAAGATAGAAATATCTTACTTGATGATAATTTTATCCCTAGCTGTATTGATTGCTCATCAACGGCTAAGCTCTCTGGGTTTTTATCAGAGTTGGTTGGTTTATTACATCACCGCGGCGAATCTATTGCCGGCCGTTTAGCGGATACCCAACGAGGTGGTACTGCAGAAGTGGCAGATTACATGATGCTGCAAATGATCAATCGTCTTGAGCCCTTAGCTAATCATTTATCAACACTGCAAACGCTACATCCACTTGAGTTATACACTGAGTTAGTACAAATGGTCGGTGAATTCTCTACTTTTGTTACTGAAACTAAAAGACCACCACAGTTTTCTGCTTATCTGCATGCTAATTTACAGCAAACTTTTACACCCGTTATGGGTTCTCTAAGACAGTGCCTAAGCATGGTCTATGAGCAAACCGCTACGTCTATGCCATTGGTCGAAAAGAAATTTGGCATCCGTGTTGCACAAATTACCGATAGGAGTTTACTTAGCTCAGGTGTATTTGTTCTGGCAGTACGAGCACAAATTCCTGAAAATACTTTGCGAAATCAGTTCCCTGCAACCGTTAAGGTTGGCCCGGTAGAACGTATTCGTCAATTAGTGAATGCGGCTATGCCTGGTATTCCCCTTAAAGCGTTGCCTGTAGCGCCAAGACAAATACCTTATCATGCCGGTTACTGTTACTTTGAGCTTGAACGTAATAATGATTTTTGGAAAGAGCTCAGCCACTCTGGAGGTTTTGCCTTCCATATCGGTGCTGACTATCCAGAACTAGAACTTGAGCTTTGGTCTATACGCCAATAACCTAATTACCTCAAAGGAATGAAAATGTCAGTTGATAACGCAGATAAAACGGTATTTAGACAACCAATTAACCGTGGTGATGGTACGGTAATACGCCCTATGCCTGGAGGCAGGGCACCGAGTAATCAACCTGCTCCACCACCAATGCAACAGCCTTATCAGCCTCAGCAAGCTCAACCTATGAGTATGCCAAGAGATGCTGCGCCTAATGATTTTTCGACTGTCTCTGGCTTAAATCCGCTAGTCAATGCCGCATCAACTTTATTAGCGGTATTTTCTAAAACACGTGAATCACTTAGTCATCCTAATGTAGGTAGTTTGCATCAGCAACTTGACCGAGAAATCAAAGCCTTTGACATGAAAGCGCGCAGTGCGGGTGTCAAAGAAGATACCGTGATGATCGCCCGTTATCTGCTTTGTACCATTTTAGATGAAGCAGTATTAAATACCCCGTGGGGCGCAGAAAGTGCCTGGAACCAAAGAACCTTATTAGGGACTTTTCATAAAGAAACGGCAGGTGGTGAGAAGTTTTTTGCCATATTAGATCGCCTTCGTAATAGCCCTGCGGAAAACATTGATGCACTAGAGTTGATTTATATTTGCTTGAGCTTAGGTTATGAAGGCAAGTATCGCGTAATTGCACGTGGTCGTGATCAACTTGAGCAATTACGAGATGACTTGTTTTTTATTATTCGAAGTTATCGCGGAGAGTATGAACGTGCTTTATCACCTTGTTGGCAAGGCCTTGCAAGTTCGAGAAATACCCTATCAAACTACGTACCTATGTGGGTTGTTGCCAGTGTCGTTGTCGGTTTAATGGCACTTACGTATTCAGGCTTTAGATATTGGTTAGACCAATCATCGAGCGCAGTAAGTCAGCAGTTGAGTGAGATCAAAAGTGACAATAATCCCGTCGCCAAAGATAAACAGTCAACTAATCCTGAAACTAATAAGTAGCTTTAACCATTATCTGAGTACTCAATGAAAACTATCATCGCTTTTTTTAAAAATAGAATTGTCATCTCCGTAATTGGTTTGATCATATTAGCGCTACTTATTTGGTTTATTGGCCCAGCCTTTAAATTTGGTGAGCAAAATACAGCACCATTACTATCAGAAAGTGCACGATTAATGACTATCCTAGTAATGTCATTGTTGTGGGGCATCAACAACCTGCGAATTCAGCATCAAGAAAAACAAAGTAATAATAACCTAGTAAATGACTTACAAGGCAGCCAAGAAGACGCTGGTGATATTATTTCTGATCAAACCTCTGATGAAATGAGCCAAATGAGTGAACGTTTTACCCAAGCGTTAACCACTTTAAAAAAGCTTAATTTTAATGGCTCTGGTGCAAAGTCAGCTTTATATGAATTACCTTGGTACATAATCATTGGTCCACCAGGATCAGGAAAAACGACGGCTTTAGTTAACTCAAGTTTAGATTTCCCCCTTGCGGAGAAATTCGGTAAAGGTGCGCTGCAAGGCGTGGGTGGTACACGAAATTGTGATTGGTGGTTTACCAATGACGCCGTGTTAATTGATACTGCAGGTCGTTACACAACACAAGATAGCCACAAGGTAGTTGATAGCTCGGCGTGGGAAGGTTTCCTTAACTTACTTAAAAAACATAGACGTAGAAGACCCATTAATGGCGCTATTGTTGCCATTAGTTTGCAAGAGCTGTTAACTCAAACTGAGGAAGAACGTGCAAAACATGCCAAGGTAATCCGTACTCGTATTGACGAGTTAATGGAGAAATTGGAGGTTCGTTTTCCTGTTTATTTGATGTTCACTAAGTGTGATCTAGTGTCAGGTTTTAGTGAATTTTTTGAAGATTTAGGCAAAGATGAACGTGAGCAAGTATTGGGTATTTCCTTACCCGACTCACCTGAGCCGTCACAAGCGCCAGACTTTGCTAAGCTCAGCCAAGAATACAAAAACATCATCAAGGGCTTGTATGAACGTGTGCTATTTAGAGTACACAATGAGCGTGACATTAAGCGCCGTAGTGCTATTCAAGGTTTCCCACAGCAAATGGAAAACTTACAAGAAACGGTTGATAGCTTTGTTCAGCAAGCCTTTGTGCAAAATCGCTTTCGTTTACAACCGTATTTGCGTGGGGTTTATTTCACCAGTGGTACACAAGATGGCACACCGATAGATCGCTTAATGTCATCGGTATCTTCTAATTTTGGTTTTGCTAACACCGCGAACAATTCAGCGTTTGGACAAGGTAAAAGCTACTTCTTAGGGAAACTTTTCAAGGATGTCATCTTTACCGAATCAGAGTTAGTAGGCTCTAATCGCTTTTATGAAAAAGTGATTAAATGGAGTCAACGTGCTGCATATACCACGATGGCTGGGATCTCTGTTGCGTTAGTTGTTATGTGGACCGGTGCTTACTCGCAGCATGAAACCTACATGCACGAAGTTGAAGGTTATGTTGCTCAGTATCAAGAGCAAGCAAAAAACCAAAGTAAATGGTCATCAGATATCCGTAATACCTTGCCAACACTTAATGCCTTGGCTAAAGCCAGTATCGTCTATGATCAAGATCAGAATCCTTGGTTAAATAGCTTAGGCATGTACGATACCACTGTGGATGATGTAGCCAATGAAGCCTATCAAAGTCACTTAACCCATGTGTTTTATCCCAAACTGATTAAATATATTGAGATTCATTTAAAGGGTAATGCTTCAAATGAAGCTTTATATAGCGCCTTTAGGAGCTATGTAATGTTTAATAAACTTGAACATATGGATAGAAAGTTAGTTCAAGAATGGTTCCTCGAACAATGGCAGGATGAATTTTCACAACAAACAGAAAATAAACAAGCCCTTGAAGCTCATTTAAGCTCACTATTAGCGCTAACGATTAAACCTGCAGAGCTAAACAAGTCGTTAGTGATTTCAACTAGGCAACGTCTACTACGTATGCCAA
>Ga0209396_1000955_pt1 | contig 33095 bp, 26 predicted proteins | sample GOMGulsemesocosm_6_FD_184638 | JGI IMG/M metagenome (GOLD analysis project Ga0209396, IMG submission 184638) | Methane-oxidizing microbial communities from mesocosms in the Gulf of Mexico - GOM8C Gulf of Mexico (SPAdes) (version 2) | ecosystem: Environmental > Aquatic > Marine > Cold seeps...
CAGCGATGGTGATCTGGTTGAGATAAAGGCAAGTTATGCTAACTCGCAGTCAATGCAGAGTGATGATTTTAACCGTACGCAAAAAGAATTAAATGTCGATATTAAAAGCGGCTCACTGAATGAAAAAGAACAACAGGCATTTAATCGATTCTTAGATGACTTTGCTAATGTCACTAATGCCATATTAGCAGGTGATGAGGAGTCAGCCAAAGAAGCGTATAACAATATCAATCCTGCGGATTATGGTTTTCAATCCATTGATAAAGTAAATGAAAATATCTATGAAAAATATGACAATGAGGCTGCATTGCACATTTACAATGAAGAGATGGGCCATGATAGTGCAGTAAGCCTTGTACGCGGTGAGTTTGATGGTGCTCATCAAGATCAAAGTATTATTAAAGGTGGCCAATTTCACGGCGAGGTTCGAGATTCAGTGGCGGACTTAGGACAGTTTGATATAAAATTTGCTAATAGCCATGAGAAAGCCATAAATGCACCATTTGTTCTTGGTACAAATGATGCGTTTGAATCAAAGAAAAACAGCGAAATACTTGGCTTTTCTAAGGGTTATGGTAAAGATGCCGATGGCACTATTATGCAAGATGAATCCGGGGAGGTATTTCGCTATCAGTATAATAGCGAAGACCGAGATGCTTCGGGTTGGCAAAAGCTCGACAAAGAGCAGGTTGATTTAGCAGCGCTACAAGTGAAAGATTACTTTAGTCAATTTAAACTAGAAATTATTAAAGATACCGGTCAGGTATTAATAAAAGATACAGAATCAGATAAGGTGATTGCTGCCGATACCAAGTTGGCTTACCCTGATAGCGAAAAAGACACTGCTTAGGTTTGTTTGTTTAAAGCAATGTGAATATTAAAATGTATAAAAAGTCACAGGGTATTATGCGTAGACAATACCCAGAGTATGTTTTATGAAGCGCTAGCGGCACTGTGCTTAACCGGGGTGTTTTGTAATAAAACGAAAAGTAATAAGCCTAATAAAGGTAATGAGGCAAGGTTTAAGGTTAGCCAGCCAAACTCTTCAAGTAACCAACCGAACTTAATGTTGCAATCGATGCTAAACCAAATACCATCACCTCATTGATGCCTTGCACTTTTGAAATACTTCTATTTTCTGATAGTTTCATTAACCACGCTTGGGGAGCGTTTGCGACTTAGCTTTCTAGGGCGCAAAGGGGCACAAACCGAGTTAGGAAATGTTGTTAGCTCACGTTAACTGAGTGGCCAAAATCACTTAGTCACTACATTACCTGTATTCTATCGGCCTTTTAAAAACTAGTTTATTTCATATAGTGGACGCTATAAGTAAGGGGGTAAAACTTCCTGTTTATATTAATGACCCATGACATTGCTCCAACTCAACCCTTTAATTATTCTCCAGTTCCATTAGAGCAGTCAATGCAGATGGAAACTTTGGATCACGTTTGAGTGCATTGCGGTAATGTTCAATCGCTTTATCTTTATTACCCAACTGTTGATGGGCAAGCGCCAAACTGTCCCATGTATTGGCAGATTCAGAGTAAAGGGCGGTATTAACGGTTAATAGCTTTATCGCGTAATCAGCATTGATAGTCACCATATACAATCCTTGACTATTGAGATAACTTTCCGATATTGACTCCTCGTTGGAACCTGCTGCTAGCACTGCTCGATAGGCAATAAGTGCATCTGCATAGTTGCCAGTTTCGAGTATGTCTCCTGCCAACTGTTCGCCCGCAGCCAATTGAGAATGGCTTTGATATTTTTTATCACTGAGTAAGAAGTTCAATTGAATGACTTTCTTGGTTTCGGTGAATTTCATAGGTGCTGCATATTCTCGACGAAGAAATATTCCCTCACCCGTGTAATTTAACTCTTGAGGTGGCATGCCTGGATAGCTCATCCATAATTTTCCTGCTTTGCGAATAATTGATACTGAACGCGTACTGTCATAACCATACAGGCCCAAGTATTTATTGGTAACGTCATTAGCTATACTTTGTTTTTCTCTTGCTTGATAACCGTCCCATCCATAGGTCAAACCGACAGCATTAACTACTTCATCTAAAAATTGAGGGTGATTAGAGTTGATCATAATAGCAACACCATAACCATCTTTAAGATGACCTGTTAGCTGGGTGCAAAAACCTTCGTTCCAACCACCATGTAAAAAGTAACCTGAACCACCGCGATTGTTGACATCCCAACCAAGTGCATAACCTGAATCGACTGTTGTTGTCATGGTTTGTGCCATACTTTTGCTCATCTGCTTACTGTCGCCATTTAATGCTTTTTGTACTTCAATTGCGAATAACGCGAGATCTCCCGCTGTTGTCCACAAACCAGCGGCTGCCATTTCTGGATAAGTGTGACGTTTACCAGCAACAGCATCACCATGGGGTAACACGCCGGAAGCTGCATATTTAAGTAAAGTCGGTGGCAATGGCTGTTGATAAGTGCTTTGAGTCATTTGGATCGGGTTAATAAGTAAGTCATCCATTATCTTTTCAAAGGGGTTACCTGATACGTCACTCATCATCAGTTGGGCAATGGTGTAACCGCCTCCGGAATAACGATAATTACCAGCAGGTTCTTTGTCCACCCGAATAGGAGAAGAGTTAGCTGGCTTTTCGCCATCAAGTATTTGCATGACGTTTGGTACTTTTTCGTCAACGGAATAGCCTCTAAATCCATGTACCGTTAATCCACCTGTGTGGCTTAATAACTGTCGCAAGGTAACGTTTTTTTTAGCGGTAAATTGGTTTTCTGGAAGCTTCCAGCTTTTCAGTACGGTATTAATATCAGCATCAAGTGATAGTTTTCCCGCCTCGACCAAACGCAATGCTGCGAATGCTGCTGCTGGTTTAGAGACTGAACCAGCTTGAAATAAAGTCTGGTTGCTCACAGTTTCACCCGTTTCTTTATCGGCTAGGCCGTATGTTTTAAACCAACTTATTTTGTAATCTTTTATAACAGCAATGCCAACACCTGGAACACCATAGTGTTTCATACGATCTTGTAAATTCCATCGTTTATCACCTTTAAAATAATTAACCGGTGACAAACTGTTCTCGACATTTTTGATTAATTGTTGCTCGTTAGCTGAAGAGGTACATATTTCTAACGTTTTTGCATCGTATTTAATCATTTTTATCTCTCATATTAGCAAAACTTAACAATTAATTTTTTGCATTATTTTTTGTTTTAATTGCTAGTTACATTTGTAGGCTTCACTTTGGCATTATGATCTGCTCTAGATAGCACGGACAAGTTGTTAAACGAGATTTAATGATTCATTTTTTCAAGATTAAACTCGTTTAATCAAAAAAGTCATAAATTAATTCGACACTTATAAGCTTTTTGATGCCTATGTTACCCCCTTGGAAATATATAAAAAACGTATTAGGTAAAAATCGCTCCAAAATATTTTCACATAAAAACATACGATATGATTTAATCAGAAGCTGATAATATCCGATAACTAAAAAGCATCAGTATGCAGTGGTGCTGATGTGGCTTAGTAAAATTGGCCACAAATTTATACCTAGCTAAGTCGCAATGGGGGCGAAAGCGAGTTGGTCTACAAGCTCGCATGGGAACACAAAGTACCTTAGGAACTTACTGTAATACACAAAAAAGGCCACCATTTAGGTAGCCATTAAGTTGTGTGTTTAATAATTGTTATGGTGAATCTGACTTTTCCTCTTTGTCTATGTCGCAGAGGGCACTACATTCAGAGAGCATCCAAGAGTTGGCTTAGTGGTTTAATCAGACGGCCATTTCTGTATTGCTCTTCGGCGATTGCATCGATTAGCACACCATTAAAACTCGGGTAGATGTTTCCTTCCCCTGCATCGCCACAGTTCAGGCCATTGCTGATGCAATTTACGGCATCAGTAATGTCATCAACGCTGACAAAATAAGTGAAAAATGCATTACACATTTGTTCTGTGCCACCCTCTGATAAGCACCTAGCGCGATTAGTATTAAGCTCATAACGGGAAACTTTAGGGGTAGTGAAGGTAATGTCTCTGTTTGGGCTAATGCCTATAGCAATTTGGTCTGGGCGTAAACCGTGGAAGAAACTGCCATCGGTATTCGGAGCCCCATCAATGAGTTTGCGAATAATTGCAATCAATTCAGAGGAGCTGGTTGCGTTAACATTGACTTGTTTTAAATAGGTTAAATCCACTATATCGCGCAACTTATCCAGTCCGGAATACTGAGCATTCATGGTGAAGAAAAGTTGATCGTTATAATTGTCGTGCAGAGTGCGTATTATGTTGATCATATGGCTGTGTGCGCTTACGTCGAAGTTTAGATCTATGCCATCGAATCCCCACTCATCAATTATCTGGCTGCTGCTAGATAAAAATTCTGCAGATTTGATATCGTTGTTAATGAAACCTGCTATTTTAGATACCGATAAAAACACATGTTTACCTTGTGCTTTAAGAGTCTTGATATCTTGTTTAAATTGGTCAGGATCAAGTGCTTCACAGAGAACATGTAAAGATTTACGATCGCTATTTAGGTTGTCAATATACGCTTGGCTAGGCGTTTGTCCTGGGGCATATTTGATAGGGGCTTGGCCTGCGTAGAGAGCAAATTCCAGAACGCCTTGAGTACGGCTTTCGTAGTCCATGTAAACCGTTGGATCCAAGTTTGGCAATAGTTTGATGCTTGCGCTATTAACCATAATGATGTCCCATTCATCGGCAAGGTCGAGCAGTCTTTTCGGGCATTCTTTCGATACAGTGTGGCTGGTGTAGGTTAAGAAGTTATCCCAAACACCTACTAGAGCGTGATCAGGAAAATAGGGATCTTTATCGCCTTTTGGAGAACCTGGTGGATTAGTTTCGCTGGTGACTGGTACTGGTGTTGGCTCGGCGCACAGGTTTTGAGAAATAGGTTTCCAAGCCAGTGTATTGGCAAAACCGACTCCAGGCTGATAGTCACTGGAAGCTGATGAGCACCAACCGCCTACAAGACATTGAAAAGAGCCGTCCTGGGTGTAGACGTTATCACCGGCATTAAAGCTCTTCCCTTTGCTATACGGGCCACAGCTTTTTCCTGAATTTGTATCTATTGGTGGTATTGTATCGACAGGTGGCGTAACTGGGCTTGGTGTGGGTATTGTGGGAGTTGGCTCTGGAATTTTAATTACCGGAGGTTCGATGATAGGCGAGGTGCTACCAAGGCAACTGCCATCTAACCCCCAGACCGAGTTAGTGGCGTTTTGTTGTGGTTTATTACTCTTGGTCCACCACTTAGCTGTGTATGCGTGCCCTTTATGCTGGACCTGATCACCCCCAGTAAAAACCTGTTGTATATCCCACTCTGTGCGATTATCACAATCTACGTTTGCGAGTGCTGATTGACTGGCTAGGCAACAGGCAACGGTCGCCAGCGCTAGGGTATAATTTTTTTTATTCATAACGACAATCCTTTATCATTTAATTTGTATAACTCAACAGCCCCCCATCTTTTGTAGCATATAATTACTAGCTATATTCAAAACAATGAGTTACCTACGAAGAATCATTGAAACACGAAAATGGGTCATAAAAAATTAGCATGCTGAAATGTAATAGAAATGTGATTGTATTGTGATAAATAGAAAACCATATAAAGATTGGGAGCCTATTTTAATTTAGATAAAATCAAGTAAGTTAAATCTTAGGTGTTTTGGGATAGTTTCTTTTATTACGCATTGTTAATGTGGCGGAAACGTAAAATAATCCGAGGTGTTTTGTTTGACTAATATGAGGTTAGTAAAGGTGTTTAGAAAGTTTAAACGTTTTCAAAGAGGGAAGAAGGCACCCATTAGTAAGTTCTGCTTTAGCTTCGCTTCTCACCCGCATCACTTACAATTACTAACTTTAAACTTCAAAATAAAAAGGCAGACACTATCCAATTGGTATACTTGTTCTAAAGTAACAAGGGCGCAAACTACAGTAAGGTATTTTAGTCTTTTTAGCTGTGAAGTCACTTAGCTCACGCTATGTTTTCCTAATACAGAGCAAAAATCAAAATCTATTCCTCCACTTCAACGGTTTTAGTGCGCAAGTTGAAGTGTGTCAGCTATATGCTGGTAGCACTGCTATTTTAGTAGAAGCGTCGTACAACATTCATGAAAATATCTACCCAGTACTCACTGAATTCAATCCCCGCTTTTTTGTTGATTTCTAATAATGCACGCATGAGAGGTCTCTTGTGTAATGAGGTACTGGAATGCCCATGGGTAATTGCTTCAAAGGTGTGAACGATCGCAATAATTTTAGCCCCTGCACTTATCTGTTCTGCGGCTAAATGATTGGGGTAGCCACTACCATCGATTAATTCTTGATGCTCCATTAGCATGCTACCCGCTTGGTGTGAGTCGTGAATAGAGCACATCAGTTGTGAAGATGTTTGTACGTGTTGTCGAACAAGCGGTAACTGTCTTTGCTTTAACTTGCTTTGTTGCTTGAGCAGTGGCGAGGGTAAGAAAGCCATTGCAATATCGTGACAAAATAGCGAGGCGGCCAATGTATTGGCGTTGACCGGGCTTCCCGCCGAGAGGTTCATTGATAATGCCAATTGCAGAACGCGATCTGTCCGACCTTGCCAATACCCTACACGGATTTCACAAGTTTGCGCCATTTGATAGAGAAACGTTAAGTCTTCACTGGGCTCTGTCAGCCTTTCTAACCAATGCTTCTCTATCGGCACGGTGATCGAAGTATCAGGATCAATGATTGCGATGAGATTGACTAGCTGTGCCGCAATCATTCCATGTGAGGCAGTAGAAAGCGCTTGTAGGCCTTCTTCTACTTCAGAATAAAGCTGTTGGCTGTAGTTAACTTGCTGTTCTTTACGAAACTGATCCATAAAATCACGGGCTTTATCCATTAACAGTAGCGTCAAATCACCGACTCTATCTGAAAAGGGAATATTACCTTTACGCACTAGATCGAGTACGGTTTCTAATTCTTGTAGAATGGTCACCATTGGCACAAAGGCCAATATACTGGCATTGGCTTTTACTGTATGGATAGTGCGAAACAGATCGTTAAGTAAAACGCTATCTGTAGGAGTTTGCTCAAGGTTTACAATGTTCATTTCACAGATGCTATATTTCTCTATAAATTCATCATAGGTATCTGAGAACAGATCGTTATCAACGGGGTCATTCAGTACGAAAATAGCCAATGTTCAATCCTTTGCTAGTAGAAGGAGGGCGTGTATTTAAAGCACTAAGAACTGTATTACACTATTATAAGCTAAGTGTTGTCGTTAAGTAATATTACCCACGTATTTATAGCTTATTGAGGCATAAATGGCACAAAATGCTGAGGGGATTAGTGCCAAGCCTTTGATTTTGAATTTTCATAGGTAGATAACTCATATTACAATGTGGGCGCTTGCGAGATTATCAATCTAACGTCTACTCGGGGATACCCAAAGACTTTGTTTCCTAACTATTTGTTTACTTGCTCTAAGGTTTGGGTGTCCTGCCTTTTTGCCTCCAGCCTTTTCGCCGTTTTTTCATGGTGATTGTCAGCGTTATTCCTATTAACCAAACAGGAGGGGGACCCGAAGGAAAGTAATACTACTTTTAAGCAAAAAACGATATCAAAGAAGTGCCTTACTCGTGTTCCGAAAGGGTTGCTATTTAAGGTAAGGTAAGATCAGCTTTTACCCCGTTACATCGCTAACTTACACACTAATAAGTTTGTTATCTCAAATTAAATTTGAATAATTTAGACTTTGAAATATTTTGACCTACACTTCAAATCCGATGGATAATCAAACAATTAACTATCTAAAACTTTTATTATGCATTCAATTTTTATCCTGTAATAAAACTGTAATTTTACTGTCATAAGATTGAAATATAACTGCAATGAATTTGCAATAAAGATGAGTGTTTAAAGGAATTAATAATGAGTAGTTTGAGCATAAAGAAAAAGTTGGGTTTATTAGCAATACTAGCGGGTCTTGGTTTCGTGATTTTGATTTCTTATAATTATTTCGCTACTTCAACGTTAATGGAATTTAATAATATTTCTCAGAAAACAGTACAGCTTGAAGCTGAAATGTTAATGCTAAGACGTCATGAGAAGGATTTTATCGCGAGAAAAGATCTTAAGTATTTAGTTAAATTTAAGAAAACAGTCGCGGAAGTGACTTTAACTTTGGGCCAGATAGAGCAGCAATTATTAGTCGTTAATATTAAAAATAAAGCGCTAGCTGAGCTTAGAGAGCAATTAGCTACCTACCAGCAAACCTTTTCTTTACTTGTTCAGCAGCAGCAGATAGTTGGTCTGCATGCTAAAGATGGCCTGTACGGCTCGCTACGAAATGAAGTACATCAGATAGAGAGTTTATTGACGGAACGAGAACGTTTAACAGGTTCGAGTTTAGAATTACACAGCTTGATGCGAACTATGTTGATGTTACGCCGGCATGAAAAAGACTTCATGCTTAGGCGTGATGTAAAATATGTAGATAAATTTAGTCAGCGTATAAAAATTATGCGCAATAAATTAACAAGCACTGAAGAGGCGGGTGACTTTAAACAGAGAGCAACATCAGCCTTAGATAATTACGAAAAACAGTTTTTACAACTGGTGCAAGGTGAAAAGATCTTTGGGTTAACGAGTTCTCAGGGACTGCTTGGCGAAATGAGAAATAATATTCATCAAGCTGAAACACTTTTAAAATCGTTTAATCAATTTGCACTAGAAAATATAGATCAACACATAGCAAAGAAAGAGTTAATCGACATTATTGTCGGACTGTGTCTAATAATACTTGTCATGCTGGCACTCATTATTCTCGCCAATAATATCTCTCAACGCGTAACAAGTTTGTCAAAATTAATGACACGGGTTGCAAGTTCAAAGGATTTAAGTTTACGAGCAAGCATTTCAGGAGATGATGAAATAGGCGAAATGGCTACAATATATAATGAAATGATGGTCGAATTTGAAGCCTTAATGTCCGAGGTGAAAACGTCATCATTAGAACTAGCCCAATCGTCTAATGATTTAAAGAAATCAAGTGTACAAGCCACCGTGGGAGTTAATCGTCAATTAAGTGATAGCGAACAAGTTGTCTTAGCCCTAACTCAAGTAAGTGATTCTGTCGTCGATGTTGCTTTTAATGCAACTGAAGCCGCAAAAGCGTCACTTTCAGTTAAGGAAGCATCAAATGGTGGTCACTTGTTGGTTGAAGAAAATAGAAAAAGCTTTGAAAAACTTGTGATTGATATTGAAAAGTCTGGCTTGATTATCCAAGACTTAAACAAAGAAAGTAATAATATCGAGGGCATGCTTAATGATATTCGTAGCATAGCTGACCAGACCAATTTACTTGCTCTTAATGCTGCGATAGAAGCGGCTAGGGCTGGCGAGCAAGGCCGAGGTTTTGCGGTTGTTGCTGATGAGGTTAGAACGCTTGCGCAACGTTCAGCAGCATCAACACAAGAAATTGAACATGTTGTTATCCGTCTACAATCATTAGCTGCAGAAGCAGTCTCAGCAATGGGCTTAGGTAAAGCACAAGCAGAAAGCAGCGTTGTTGATACTAAAAATGTAGAGCTCGCTTTAAGTGACATAAAAAATTACAGTGAAGTAGCCAACAATATGAACCTGCAAATTGCGACTGCCGCAGAGCAACAAGCTTCGGTTATACAAGAAATAAACCGTAACCTCATGTCATTGACTGAAGTAGTAGAAGACACATCAAGTCTTACCGAAACAATTTCAGTGTCGAGCGATCAGCTACAGAATTTATCTGAGCAATTAGGGTTTCGTGTTTTAAAGTTCACCACGGTTTAAGTTAAGTTCATTCTGGTTAAAGTAAAGAATAGACATTGAACAAGCGATTGAATTAACGATTACGCTATTGACAGAGCAACCCCTCGTTCAACCAGATGCACATAACTGCGTAAATTATAAAGTGAATGGGTGCTCTGTGATTGGAACGCTAGGTGAAATCTAGGGCTACGAGAATAAAACCAATAGATAACTGCATAGTTTGTTATTTTGTTGCCATGTAGAGTTACTTTTCATCAAATACTGTTTGTTCTGAGCGATAAACAATACAGAAGGCTAGGTATTTACATTGAAGTGATAGAAAGGCTAAAAACGTACATTAAGGTAATTATGAGGGTTTTACTAATCGTTCTTCTATCTGGGTATTAAATAACCCGCGCTGGAAAATGCGATTTCACCAAGCTACGTATTGCCAACCATTTCAGATAAACAGCTAATATTTAGTCTGTTAGCGTAACTGAGTTAATATCTATATTGTTAAACAATGAGTCAAAATTGGCCTTCAATTATCATCGTTGTAATTGAAGGCCGTTGGAAATTTACTTATCAGTAAACTTCTCTACTAAAAGTCCATGCTGTAACCTAGGGTTACGGTTCTACCTCGTCCTTTAAAGTATCGATCATCCTTAGTGGTTGCACTTTGTGAATAATAAGTAATGTAATCTGTATTTAACAAGTTTGCAGCCGCAAGATTAACTTTACCGTAAGGTAGCTTATATCCAACAGATGCATCTACTAAACTGTAACCAGTAAACTCATTTTCTGGTGCTTCGAATGAGCGGTCAAAGGCATGGTTAATTTGTAAAAATGAACTTACATTATCACTCCAGTGGCTTGTCCAGCTGGCAATCAAACGATTAGGTGAAATATTAGCACCGCTTAATTTTTTATCTAAACTACCATCTGCATTACTATCATATTCACCTTCAATATATGAATAGGCCAATTTTACTTTGTGTTGTTCAGTTAATTGATAGCCTGCAATGGCTTCAAAGCCACTAATTTCATTTTCTTCACGGTTTAATACATAATGATCATCAACGTTAACCAAGCGAGAGCCGAAGTCGGCACTAGAGCGATAATAGCTAAACTCTAAATCCACAGTATTGTTATTGAATCGAATACCCACTTCCGTGTTATTAGTTACTATTGGCTGTACGTCCAGCATTGTATCAATATCTTGGCCAGGAATTTTTATACCTCTTAATACACGTCCTATATCAGGCATACCAAAACCTTCAGAATAGTTGGCAAAAATGCGCACCGTTTCTACTGGATGAAATACCAAACCAACATTAAATAGTGGTTCTTCAAAACTAGGATCACCACCTGCAACCTTGGTTGAATTTTTAGAGGCAAGCGTTTGAAAGTCATCGATATTAAATTCAGCGAATTCATAACGAATGCCTGAGTGTAAAACTAAATTGCTAAGCAAAGAGAGCTCCGTTTGCACAAAAGCAGCATAGTTTATTAATTTTGTTTCAGGTACCCAGCTACGGTTTGTTATCGCCAAACTCTGTTCAGTACGATCTTGTAATAAATCAAAACCAGTTGTTATATTGAATCTTTGATCAAATAAACCTTCTTTAAGAAGGGTTGTTTTAATGCCCATTTTTGAAGATTGTAATTCTGATTGATCGTATAAAGTGCCAACAGGGGCAATATCTGGATCCTGAAATGTTTTACTCTGTGTCGCTCCAAAAAGACCATTAAACTGTTGATGGTAAGCTTGTACCATTAACTCTGTACCATATAAATCGTCATTTTGATAAGAAGTACTGATCGTAAGCACCTTGTTGCTTGCTGCCATGCCCTCAGGCGTACCTTTTTGTGATGAGCTAACGATGCCGTTTTCTCTATCTCCGATGATACTCACATAGTTTTGCTTACCTTCAGCCACATAGCGGTTAACTTGAAATTCGACCTTTTGACTATCATCTATCCAGTAACCTAGCTTGGCTAAAACATCATATGCTTCGGAGTCCATTAAGTCTCCCTGCACATTATCCACACCAACAGGGTCACCATTTGCATCAATATAAATACCTTGATCCTCGTAACTCATACCAAGTAGATAATCAAAATCACCAGAATTACCATTAACGCCATAGGATAATTTGTAACCTGAGCTATCAGAATTTAATTCTGATGTTGGAGAGGTGGCCTGAATGTTAAAAGACTGATTAATACTGCCACTGTCTGGGCGGCGGGTTATGAAGTTAATAATACCACCTGTAGCACCTAGACCGTGGATAGCATTAGCACCATGTATCACTTCAATTCTTTCAATCAGCGCAAGATCAACACTATGAGCAGAACGTCCTGTTTGTCGAAGTGGATTAGATTGTGGCACGCCATCAATCATAAACAAAGGTACACGACCACGAAACGTTTCACCACTGCCAGTTAGTTTTTGTCTGCTTGGGGTATAAGCAGGTAAAAGGTTACTTAAAATTTGCGATGAATCAGTAGTGATTGATAATTGTTCTTCGATTTGTTCTCTGCTAATAACAGTCACAACTTGTGGTGAGTTATGTAACTCAACATTTGAACGACTTGCTGAAATGTGCATCGTTTCGATTTCTGCTTGATATTCTGACTCTTGTGCTAATAGACTTGGAGATAACAACAGTGGGATCAGTGGTAATAGAGTATTTACCGGTTTAACTTGCATGAATAGTCCTTTATATAAATTAGTGTCGGCGCATATTATACTTATGATAACTCAAGTGCAAATGATTATTATTACCATCTGGTGGTAAGTTGCAGAAAACAAACAAATCTTTATAGGCAGGGTGATTGAATAAGGTTGATATGGTCATTAATACGTTAATTGCATGCTTAAATAAAATTTAATATTGGCTTATTTAATCAGTAATAACTGCTACTCATATCTGGCAGAACAAGCTTCTAGATAAGAAGCTCCCACGTTTTAAAACTTCATATTTTGGAATAGCCAAGAAATAGATTTGAATAATTTAATAGTCAGTAAATTGGTTTCAGTAGCGATGTTATGTTTGGCGATGCCCGTGCTAGTTGCTGATATAGATGTTGGTTCTCGTGAGTATAGAATATTGCTAGATACAGGGTTATTTACGGGTAATTCCTCTGTGCGAGAAAATAAAGTCAGCAACTATTGGGCTACATTAAAAAACGTGATTGAAAACGGCTCAATAGAGCGTGATACGAGCGGTAACCTAAGTTGAGACAAAAGCCGTACTGTTATTTTTTACGATGTGCAGGGTAGTTGCAACTTATACAATACAGATTACATTTTTCGAGAACGAGTAAAAGATGGAGAGCGAGAAGTAACCTTAAAATATCGTTCTGTAGACCGATTTATCGCCACTAAAAAAAATATGGGTGGCACAGTGTCTGGCTGGGAAAGTAAGTTTGAAGAAGACATCGCAGTGCCTTTTGTCAGTAAATATTCCTATTCAACTAAACAGAGTATTAGTAACAATAAAAACTTGAATAAAATGTCTGATCCAGTTGGACTCTATCGAGGTTTGCAGAGTGAAAACTACGATGAAAATTTGGAAATCGTAAAAGTAGGTAACTTAACGGTAAGTGAATACGTATATAAAAGTGCCACTGTAGATTTAGGTGCTTTAGATGCCGAGTTTTCTCTAACCTTATGGTATGACGAAGTGGTCAGCAGTATCCAACCAATCGTAGCGGAAATATCGTTTAAAAATGAAGATACTAACGAAAACTTTAGTAACAACGTAGTGACCCGTGCTCAGAAATTATTTATTGCAATGCAGCTACATAATACTTTAGGTGATTGGAATTCTACCAACTCATTAACCAAAACAGCAACCGTGTATCAATACGATAGCAATTTTTGTGACTAATAATTCAACTGCAAACTATATGTGACTTTAGGTGCCGAAGCGTAGGCGTTCATTTTTCTGTATTAACTCTAACTCGCTTCGGGCAAAAGCGCCTTAGAAAGAGGACTTAAGCAATTCGATAAAACGTTCACGCACAGGATCTGAAAAATTATCATTCCATACTACTCCTACTTCCCAGCTTGAAAATGGTCCATTTAATGGTATAAAATTAACGTGCTTTTGGTTAATATTTTTAGCGCTTGCAGGTAATATTGCAAAACCCAACTTAGCTGAAACTAAAGCTAACAAGGTTAAAATGTCATCAGAGTATTGAGTGGTGGACAAACAGATATTTTTAGCCAGAAGGTATTGTTGGATCTGTTTATCAAGTCCAGGCCCTCGTTTGGGGTTTAACGATAAGTAAGGTCGTTTTTGTAAATGTTCCCATAACATACTCCCATCGACAGACTCATCTTCATGAATGGCAACAACAAGTTGCTCTGTAAATAATGCAAAACTTGTTAATGGTTTGCCTGCAGGTAACCGGTTGAAACTGATTTGTAACTCACCAGAAAGCAAGCAATCTAGTTGATGTTGTGATTGCATATCATTCAAAGTAATACGTACATTAGGATACTGCTGTTTAAAATTAGCAATGATTTTAGGTGCACTATGAAATAAAGAAATGCCAAAACCGATATTGAGGTGGCCCTCCGTACCATTAACTACAGACTTAGATAGAGTCTTAAAACTTGAAAAACTGTTCACTAAACGTTGCGCGTCATTCAATAAAGTTCGGCCTACTTGTGTTAATAAAGCGCCATGGCGACCTCGTTCAAATAACAATGCTCCCATTTCATGCTCAAGGCGTTGTATTTTTTTAGTGAGTGCCGATTGAATAATATGAAGGTGCTCTGCTGCAATTCGGTAATTTTTATGAGCTGCTAATAGGCAAAAAGCATGTAGGTGATCTATGTCCATTTCATTCCTTTATCTCATGTAATGTGTAATTTTATTCATTATACGTAATGAAAGTGACTTTATATACTGACCCTATCAATTACAAATAGGAGTTTTATTATGAAAGATGTTCGTGTTGCCTCTGTGCAGTTTAATCATCATGCGGGAGATAAAAACTATAACTTATCAGTGATTAAGGATTATGTTGAACAAGCCGCAGAAAAAGCAGTAAAAATAATCGTTTTTCCAGAGATGTGCATAACTGGATATTGGCATGTCTCTAAGTTAAATAAAGAGCAGATAAAATCGCTTGCAGAGCCAGTGCCTAGTGGGAGGGCAACTAAACGTTTATTGGCACTTGCTCATAAGCACAACATTAGTATAGGTGCGGGGTTAATTGAGCTGGGGCAAGATGGAAAGCTTTATAACACCTTCGTGTTTGCTATGCCTAATGGTGAAGTACAAAAGCACCGAAAGTTACATACATTTGTCAGTATACATATGGATAGTGGACATGATTATACTGTCTTTGATACTCCACATGGTTGTAAAGTTGGTATTTTAATATGCTGGGATAATAACTTAATAGAGAATGTTCGCATCACTGCATTAAAAGGCGCTGATATTCTAATTGCACCACATCAAACCGGCGGATGTAATTCACGTAGCCCAAAAGCGATGGGTCTAATTGATCCTGACTTATGGCATAACCGAGCGGTAAATCCTGAGTTAATTTATTCTGAAATGCAAGGAATAAAAGGCAGGGAATGGTTAATGCGTTGGTTACCTGCACGTGCCCATGACAATGGGTTATTTATCATATTCAGCAATGGTGTTGGGGTTGATATGGATGAAGTGAGAACAGGAAATGCGATGATTATAGGTCCTTACGGTGAGATCCTCAGTGAAAGTGATCATATAGATAATGACCTGGTGATCGCCGATTTAAAAGGCGCTGAACTGGAACAGTGTACAGGGAGACGTTGGATACGTGGTCGTAGACCCGCATTATATCAAGCTTTATCAACTGTATCTGGAGATGAACTTAGTCCGTACAATGCACGATTTTCTAAAAAGTAATAAATTTTTTAGAAGTTGATTTTTAGTGCGTGGATATGCCATTGAGTACGTATTTTATATAATTTATTTCTTATTTTTCTAAAGTAAATTTTAGATCGAAAAATACATTTTATTGATTTATAAGTCGCTTTGCGGGCGTTTGCGACTTAGCTTTCTAAGGCTCTTTGGGGCATATATGGACGCCCCGGTTATTGCAAGTTTTAATGAGGATAACAGTCTGCTGTCATATATCCGAGGTCTTAGTAGGTTATCAATCACCCGCGCCATGAACATCAGGCCTAAATGCAGCTTCACATATAGCGCGAGCATCATTCGCATCATTTTTTTGATGAACTACAAATGGTTTCACGTGTTGAGGAGGAATGAGTCTTATTTCAAAGCCCATTTTAGCTAAGGTACGATCCCAGTAGTTTGAACTGCCACATGCCTCCATTGCGATGAGAGTAACTTCTGGAAATTGACGAACAACGCTTAACAGGCGTGCTCTAGTTACTTTTTTATTGGAGTGGATCTTGTTTTCATCAGTAAGAACGCAGACTTGAAAATATTGTTTCGCTAAATCAATACCAACCACTTTAATATTGATGTGATTCTCCCTTGATTAAACATTCTAATCTAATGATGGCAAAGGTGACGCCAAAGGGTATTAGGGAAGGGCATCCGTCACATCCCAAACTGTGATAGGCCGCTGGAGTGAACTCAACCGACTTGTATTCAAGATAGATAAAGTGGCAGCAATTGCCGTTCTAAATTCAATATTGGTTAGTTCTGGCTTATATATCACCGAGCCTATGTTCCTAGACTCTCGAAGTATTAATAGCTAAGTAACTATAAGCTTCTAATTTAATTAGCTATTAATTTAATCTTCTTCAAAACCTCTTATAAATACACTCAAAAAATAAAGTTGGCCCAGCCTTTGCTTTTTACTCATAGTTAATTAAAAGAATACAAGACTAAATGCAGCGGAGCTTCGTTGTATTCATAATTTAAAGGATAATATTATGCTTAAAAGTGAAATCATTACAGATATTTCAGCTTCACCAGAAACAAACAAATTTGTTCTTGAAAGTTTTGGTCTAAAGCATGCTGGGCATATTCAATACATGGTGATGAAAAGTGAAATTGACGGAGAAAAAATAATGTGTGCACTTGCGGGTGGTAGCATTGATGGTAACGATATTAATCTAACTGCAATTGGAACTGGTGCTTATGAAGCATTAGGTTCATTACCTGGTGATGATATTCAACTTTATGCTTTAAGCGAAGACGATGACATTATGGCTAAGCAAATCCCAGGCATTCTAGAAATGCAAAAAACGGGGAGCCGTTTATGTTTTATCAGTGATAGCTTAGTTGAGCGTCAGCAACAAATTATGGAAGCATTCTCACTGAGAAGCGCTAGTGCGGCAACATAATACACCTGTTCCCACAGGTGCAATCGTCTTATAAGCTAAAAATTTTAAAAGGCACTTTTTGCTTACTTTATAATGTTGTTGAGAGAAAGTAAGTTATAGAGAGGCGGAATGGTAGTGATACAGTAATTTGGACGTTATTTGTTGATTTATAAGCCGCTTTTGGGGCGTTTGCGACTTCGCTTGGTAGGGAAAATGGTGGGAGAATTTGTTGGACACTTTTACTAAAGTGTTTGCAGTGATGCATAGTTAATTTGCTCACTAAATTATAGTTTCTAAATCGTAATAGGGGCATTTCGACTTATCTTTCTAAGGCTCCTTGGTGCACCTTGTGAGTTAGAAAATAAACATATTGTTTTCCTTGATAAGGATTCAAAGGTGGAAGATACGAGCAAGGTGTCTGTTGCATATGTTGGGTTTTAATAAGTTAGCTTTCTAAGTCGTAATGGGCACATTGCGAGTTAAAAAACATCAATTATTGCAAGAGCAGGTTGTAGGTGATGTATCTGAAATACCTTTCAAACAACGTAGTATCACCCCATTGAGTTTAAGTGAATATTTGGCACACTGCAAAACACGCAATGAAGCGATTGTTAAAGCTTATCAGTCAGGAGGATACACAATGAAAGTGATTGGAGAACATTTCAAAATACATTATTCAGTAGTAAGCCGGATTGTTGCAACACGTAAAAAACGAGATAGTACAAAATGAAAGACCTGACCCCATTGTTCCACCATTGTTCCATTGTTCAAATTTAGATCAGTGGCATATTTACTTGGCCACTTCAACTCATCGCATTTATTGTCGTCTTATAAAATAAGACGCATAAGTGACTTCTGTGATCAATACTATTAAAACTTAACTACACTTTAAATTCCTGTACTTCATCATTGAGCAGCGTTGCTTGTTGTGCTAATTCGCCACCAACCTGTTCATTCTCTTTTGCTGCTTTTCCAGATTGCTCAGCCACATCACGGATAGATACCACATGTCTATTAACTTCAGCTGCGACTGAACTTTGCTCTTAGATAGCAGTGGCAATAGAGGTATTCATATTCAAAATTTCCCCAATATCATTATTAATCTCTGTTAATAAGCGCCCAGATTCTTCCGCCTGTTCAACACTCTCGGTACCTTGCTGGCGACATGATTTCATTAAATCAACTGCATTCAATGTTCGTGATTGCAACGAAGTAATAATTTGCTCAATCTCTTTAGTAGACTCTTGAGTGCGACTTGCAAGCGTACGCACCTCATCAGCCACTACTGCAAATCCACGGCCTTGTTCCCCTGCGCGTGCAGCTTCGATCGCAGCATTTAAAGCGAGTAGATTTGTTTGCTCAGCAATACCACGGATAACATCTAAGACATTGCCAATCGTATCACTATCACTCGCTAAGGCTTTAACTACATTTTCTGATTCTTCCAGTTGTATCGATAAGCGATTGATAGTGCTAATAGTTTGCTCAATGCCCTGTTGACCTTGTAGGCTATTGTCACTGGTTTGCTCCGCTTTACTGGCTGCATCATTGGTATTTTCCGAAATTTCTTCAATGGTTGCCACCATCTCAGTGACTGCGGTGGCAACCAAATCCGTTTCTTGTAATTGTGCATCAATGCCTGCATTAGTTTGGGTGATATTATTTAATAGCGTATTGGTGGTCTGGTTAACACTGCCTACAGAATTATTCACTTGGCTAATAAGGTGGCTAAAACTCCCTAGCATCGAGTTAATCGCTTTTGCTATCTGTGATAATTCATCTTTACTCGATTCATCGATAGTCAGTGTTAAATCTTTATTGGTGGCAATATTTAGCATCTCTTTTTGCACATTATTGACCCCAGACATCACCCCTCGACTGATGTAATAACTTAAGCTAATGCCAATCATCAATGTGATAAAAAATACTGAATAGGTCACTGTTTCAATAAACTTGGTGTATTGCTTGATACTTTCATCCACTTTGATCAACAGCGTTTTTAATATATCGTCTAATTTATGCGCCTCACTACGCATAGATAGTTGTTTCCCTTGGTCATATTGCAGGCCAATGATCTGCTGAAGTTCACTTAGTTCAGTAAAGGCTTTATTGTAGGCTGTTAAGTCGTTTTGTAATTTACTTTTTTCTGAAAAGGAGAATTGTTCATGCTGTTTAATATAACGCTGTAACTGTTGTAACGTTTGCTTAAATTCTTTAATATATTATTTGTCTAAACGTAATAAGAAATCTTTTTCATTCCGTCTTAATTGCAATACTAGCGTTAATAATACTGAATCTTGCTGCTTGATACTGTCTTCAATGCCATGAATATCTCTTCGAAATTGACCGTATAGCCCCTGTTTTTCATCTAAACCAATCTTCTGCTCAATTTGAACAATGCCTTGAAAGTGCTTGTTATATTCACCTAAAATATTTGTCAGTTCCGTTGGTTCACTAAGCTCCAGACCGATATTTTTTAAGTCTATTACTAGATGCTGGATATCCTCTTGAACCGCTTGCATTTGCTGTTCAAACTTCTCTGTATAGCGCATCTCTTTACGTGCAGCAAAATCTTTCTCATTACGTCTTAACTGGGCGATGTCATATTTAATAGCGTTAATATCATCAACCACTAATGCTTCATCATGCAACGCACTTGAAGAAAAATTAGTAAGTAATAACATGCTGCACATGCTTAATATAAAAATAATACTGTTGATCAGTAATTTGGTTTTAATCTGCATAGCATTAACTTCCTATTAAATAGTATTTAGAATAGTATTTAGAATAGTATTTAGAATAGTATTTAGAATAGTATTTAGAATAGTATTTAGAATAGTAAATATAATGCACATTGCACAATTAGTTAGGTAACGGTGTTAAATATAAATAACGTGCGATGTAGATAACTCAGAAGGCACTTCCAGTGCTTGATCTGACTATTGCTTGTTTTTTAAACTATTACAGGTGGCCGTTAGTTTAAATTGTTGTAGCTGCGTAAAATTGGCCACATATTTATAGACAACTCATATTATAATGGGGCGAAAGCGATTTAGACTATTTTCACTGATGTTTTACTTGGCAGAAATACCTTGCTCACTACGCTTTATTAACTCCCATTTCAAAGCAGTATTAGGTACTAGTTATACCCAAAAAGTACTTCAGCTTGTTTTTGAATACAATCGGGGACATATACACTTTTAATGAGTAACTGATTTATTTTTACCATTTCAAGTTATGGAGGGGGCACCAATTAGTAGATTCTATTTTACTAAAGGTTGTTTAGTGAGGTAAAAAGCCCCATGGATCACACCTGTATACTGTGGGCTTTTAATATCGCTCAGTGATACTGATATTCTAGATCCATTTTTGATGTTAACTGCAATGCCTGTTGCATCGATAGACACACCTGCCATATCCAAACGACTACCACTTATCAACAGGGGATTGTGCCCTGATATATCTGCATTGGTTATCGTGACAACGGCTCCTTCAAGCACTATCTGATTGCTTTCACTATCAAACTTAAGGTTTTCTATCTCAACTACAGAGCCCTTTATGAATAAACTAGCGGTGCTGATGTTAGATAATCGGATATTGTCACAACCTTTAATGCTAATTGATTCATAATAACCTGAATATGTTTTGTCACGTTGACCATGACAAATTAATTTTCCTTGGCTCTCTTGTGCTTTATTGTCTTGCTTGTGACCTACAAATGGCTGACTAACAGCTATCCTTAGAGCTTCAATAAATTTGCGGTTATGTGTTTTCATTGGCATATGTTTCGCCCCGTCAATTACCTGCAAGCGAGTTTGAAGCATTTGTTTATGAAGCACTTTACCTGTGCGTAGTGGAGCGATGTTATCATCACTGCCCCAAATTATATCAACGGGTACAGTGAGTCGATTAACTGCTTGGCTATAATCTTCCTCAACTAAGCTCAATGCCGCATTTATATTGTTTGAGTCAGTGGTTAACCAATCCCACACAGAATCATTGTTTTGTATTAAATTATTGAGCGTTGTGTTTTTGGTACCCACCTCAATCATTGATGAGCTGAATTCGTTGAGCAGTTGAATTTGTTTTTGTATCAAAATGGGCGTGTCATCACCGTACTCTATCGCTGCAATGTGTTTAATGAAGGTAGATTTTTCTAATATTCCGGCCGCATCAACCATGATCAAATGATCAACATTCTGTGGATACATATCCCTATATCGAAGCGCAACAGCCGCTCCCATAGAATGGCCCATAACAATTGCACTACTACCATTATATTGATCGTTTATAGCTGCTATTACACGGGCATATTGACTGGGGGAAAAGCGCCCTTGGGCAGATTCTGATAATCCGAAACCAGGTAGATCAATTGCAATTACATGGAAATTACTTTCTAAGAATGGAATCACCGAAAACCAATCTTTCATGCCTAATTGGCCAAGACCATGAATTAATATAATGGCTGGTTTATCTTTTTGGCCTGCTTCTAATACCGCGACATTACTATTGAATATGGCCTCGGAAAAGTAGGATGTTTCCCAGTGTTTTTCCGCTAGGATCTCTGCTGGTGGTACTTCGGTCTTTGTATTTTGCTCTTTGCTTTGATTTGAACAACCCATCATTAAAAAGAGCAGGGTAGATAGCATGGTTAATTTTAACATCCTTTATCCTTCAACATCGTTGTATGCTTTTGAATAAAATATTTTAACAAACAATCTGATAGGGATAAATTTATTGCTCAAATTATTATAAACGACACTGCTGTGCTCCAAATAATAGCTAGCTGGAGATACTTTTAGTCATTGGATTGAACATCATTAACGACACTCTTTTTAAATAAACTGTTCATTAAGTTCTCGCTAAATTCAGCAGTCGAGTAGGTTAAAAATGTATATAATTCAGTTTTTATGTAGCCGCCCAATCAGCAAATAACAGGGCGGTAAATAGTAAAACGCGACATTACTCGTTAATGCGTTTAAAAATTAGCGAGGTATTGATACCGCCAAACGCAAAGTTATTACTCATCACATAATCACAATCAATCTCACGACCAGTACCCGTAATGTAATCTAAATCGCCACACTCAGGGTCTCTATTTTTAAGATTTAATGTTGGGTTAAACCAACCCTCATTCATCATCTCAATAGCAACCCATGCTTCAACTGCTCCACAAGCTCCTAACGTATGGCCGAAATAACTTTTTAACGAGCTAATTGGGACCCCTTTACCAAGTGCACCTTCGGTAGCGTTAGTTTCAGCCACATCACCACGGTCAGTTGCAGTACCATGGGCGGAAACATAACCTATCTGATCAGCGCATAATTCAGCATCTTTAAGGGCCATTTCCATACAAATTTGCATTGTTTCTTTGCGCGGTTGTGTCACATGGCTAGCATCGCAATTGCTAGCAAAACCAACCAGTTCAGCGTAGATAGTCGCGCCACGGGCAATAGCATGTTCATACTCTTCTAGCACTAAGGTACCAGCGCCTTCACCAATGACTAAACCATCCCTGTCTTTATCGTAAGGGCTTGGGGCTGATTTAGGATTGTCGTTTTTTAAACTGGTTGCAAAAAGCGTATCAAATACCGCAGATTCTGTAGGGCATAACTCTTCACCACCGCCAGCAACCATCGCCGTTTGTTGGCCATATTTAATCGCTTCATAGGCGTAACCAATGGCCTGACTGCCTGAGGTACAAGCACTACAGGTAGGAATGACACGGCCACGTAAACCAAAAAACAACCCTACATTGACCGCTGCCGTATGTGGCATCATCTGCACATAAGACGTTGCGGTAATCGCTTTGGTTGTATTTTCAGTTAACATCACCGCAAATGCGCCGATGGCAGGGGGGCTACCTGTAGAAGAGCCGTAAGCAACACCCGTTTCACCATTAGTGAGCGTTTCACTTCCAATCAATCCACTTTGAATAAGCGCATTTTCGGAGGCGACCGTTGCCATTAGTGCAACACGTCCCATACCGCGCACTTGCCGACGCTTGTAATGACTTGGCACTTCAAAGTTATCGACAGGGCAGGCTAGCTTAGTATTTAAACCATCAAACTTCTCGTAACTAGGCATATATTGTGTTGCGTTTTCGCATGCTTTTAATTTTGTTTGTATATTTTTCCAGTCGTTACCAAAGGCGGTTACTCCAGACATGCCCGTTACTACTACTCTGCGTTTTTCCATTACACCATGCCTCCATTCACACTGATCACCTGACGGGTTGTATAGGCGGCAATATCTGAAAACAGGTAACTCACTAACCCAGCAACTTCTTCGGGTTTACCCATACGGCGCAGTGGTACAAGTGGCATCGCATGCTCTTTTACTTCTTCACTCACCATACCGGTGTCAACCAAGCCCGGCGCCACACAGTTAACAGTAATTTTACGTTTCGCAACTTCTAGTGCTAAGGCTTTTGTTGCGCCAATAATGCCCGCTTTAGCTGCGCTATAGTTTGTTTGACCTCGGTTACCTACTAAGCCAGAAACAGACGCCATCGTCACGATACGACCACCTTTTCTTAATTGAACCATTGGCATGATGCACGGGTGTAAAACGTTATAAAAGGCATCTAAATTAGTATGAACAACACTATCCCATTCTTCACCAGTCATTGCTGGGAAAACAGTATCGTTAGTAATGCCCGCATTGCTTACTACGCCGTAATAAGCGCCAAATGCTTCAATGTCGGCCTCTAACACTTCACGGCATTGTTCTCTATCACAAATATCAAACTGTAAAATACGCCCAACGCCACCCAATTCTGTAATTGAGTCTAGTGTGGTTAATGCACCGTTTTTATCACCCATATAATGCACGGCAACGGTGAAGCCATCTTTTGCAAGTTGTAATGCGACAGCACGACCAATGCCTTTACTTGCACCGGTTACTAATACTTGTTTATTCATTACTCTTTCCTTTTAACATATTTTCTAGCTGTTCTTTATCAGGCACAAATACATTTAACTGGCCATTTGCGAGCTCTTTATCGGCACACTTTATTGAGCATGAAAAAACCCCCATACCATCATTTTCTAATAACTTTTCTGCGAAGATATCCAAAATATCCCCATTGTTAAATAATGGGCTATTGCAGCTATAACGACGACTACCCAATAAAAAACCAATTGGTGAACTTTCAGATTTCAACAAACTTTGATAACCAGACCAAGCAGAGATGGTTTGCGCCATATATTCAATACCAACCCATGCACCAACTGCTTGACTTTGTTCATCAAAAAAGGGACTTTTATGGTTAATAAAAACCTGACAATGCACGTTATTTTCATCCGCACTAAGCAGTTTATCAATTAATATCATCGGTGCTTCGTGAGGTACTAATGTTGAAACATCGGGAAGATTAGACATCAGAGACTCCAAAAATCAAACTAATATTGTTACCACCAAAGGCAAATGAATTACTTAAAGATGCTTTTTTTGATGGCTTTTCATGTTCTTTTACATAACGGATAGGTGCTAATGAGGCATCAAAAATACCATCATTTATCTGTTTAGGTGGCGCTAAGTCATTGTTCAATATTAAGCAACAAATCACTGCTTCAATGATCGAAGCTGCGCCTAAGGTATGGCCGGTTAAAGGTTTGGTTGAGCTCACTGGTACGGTATCTTTAAATAGAGCATAAATTGCTTTGGCTTCCATGGCATCATTTAGTTTAGTGGCGGTGCCGTGGGCATTGATATAACCAATTTTATTTACTGTTAATTGTGCATCTTGTAACGCTTTTTGCATCGCTTCAATGGCACCTTTGCCTTCGGGGTGAGGCGCAGAGATATGGTGTGCATCGGAGCTATCACCCACACCTAACAGTGCTAGACCCGTTGTGTTTTTATGTTTCGATAACAACATAAAGGCAGAGCCTTCACCAATATTGATGCCTTTACGATTTTCACTAAAAGGCAGACAAGCTTGTGTTGAAAGCGCTTCTAAACCGTGGAAACCATTGAGTGTTAATTTACACAAAGAATCACTGCCACCAACAATAACAGCATCCACCAGTCCAGCGTTTAATAACCTTTTAGCAGATAAGAACACGCGGCCACTGGATGAGCAAGCCGTTGAAAGTGTATAAGCTGGGCCACTCAGTGCAAAATAATCAGCAACAAACGCGCCTAAATTGCCTATTTCTTGTTGATGATAGTGATAATCTTCAGGTAAATCATCGGCTAAAGCTTGTTCACCATCACTAATGCCTGATGTGCTTGTGCCAACCACAACCGCAATTCGGTCTGCACCAAATTGTTTAATGGCTTGTTGAATTTCTTCTTCTATCTGTAAAAGTGAAGACAGTGCCAAACGATTGTTACGACTGTTTTGATGTTTAAAAACAGTATCAATTTCAGGTAATTCGCCGAGTACTTTACCCACAACGGTTTCTTTACCATCATTTAACCAGCCTGACTCACTACACATAGTCGCAGCTTGTTGACCTGCTAAGCTGCTTATCTGTTTATTAACGTTTTCACCGAGTGCACTATTCATGGCCATTGCGTGAATATATATATTTCCATTATGCATATTTTAATTCGTTTCAATTGTTACTGTGTAATTCAATACTTGATGATGAAGAGTAATTTTCCCATCAAGGTAAGGTGTTTTCTGGAAATCAATGCGCACAATGACCTTTCCATTTTCATCTAATAACAAGCGTTGCAAACCTTGCTCTTGTAATTGCCAGCCTATCGCAGCTAATGGTGCATGCCAGGCTTCAAGTGGCCAAATTGCGATCATGATATTAAATAACACTTGTTCAGGTTTAGGCAATGTACCCGATAGCCCTGCCTGTATGTCGGTTTTTATGTCTTCGCCTGAATAGTGCAAGCTTAATAACTTCATACCCCACGCGGAAAATCCTGCAAAGACGACTTGATTTTTATCCACCTGTAGTTGTACTAATAACTTTTGTTGCGTCTCTTCTGCCCATTGTGCGCTAATTAACTGGCTAACATTAATATTTTGTTGCAGCTGTGCGGGCAGGGGTAAGCTGACAAAGTTGCTTTCAGAAATCTCAACTTGAACTGGGTGGTAAGTGGGGGGCGTAGAGCAAGCGCTTAACAACAGTAAACAGCTTAATATTATTGTTCTCATTGTATATGTTCCTCTGTGCATCTCTTCTCTACTGGCATTGCTAATGGAGCTAATAACCATGCCACCACAATACCGGTAAACACGGTCACACCAAAACCATGGATAGCTTGTGTTTCGCTCAGGGCTAACAAACCAAATGATAACACAGTGGTGATAGCTGATAGCGTGATCGCTAACAATGTATTTTCACTTTTTGTTTGTTGTTTTTGTTCAGCAAAAAATAGGGTGTAATCAATTCCTATTCCTAACACCAGTAATAAAGCGAGCAGGTTAAATATTGTAATAGGAATCGCAAATACAACGGTGATCGCCAGTGCAACCAACCCTGCGATAAACGGTGGCGTTAACACTGTTATCGCTAATTTAAAGCCATAACGCCATAACAGTAACAGGGCAATTAGAAAATAAGCGGCAACTAACATTTCAGTAATAAAAACCCGGTAGTGAGCAAAAATAGTCGATATTTCTGAGGCTTTATCAAGTACACTCAAATTTGAATTATTGTTTAACAAATTTTCAATTAATATCGGTTTTTTAATATCACTCAATACCACCACCGACACGGTTTTTTCTGCTATCTCTCCTAACCATAAGAAACCAAGAGGTTTAGAGACTACTGAGCTTAAATACTGGTCGACTAATAAAGGTTTAAAGCTTGCATCAAAACTAATCGGTTCAGAAAAATTCAACTTATTCGCTAACGTCTCACCTTGTTGTTCATAAAGCGAGGCTATCTGCTGATAATTAGTTTTTTGTGTTTTAATTGAAGGTACAAACTGGCTGATCAGTTGAAAGTTTTTTATATCTCCCTTTTCTTTCCACTGTTCAAAATTTTCTGATAATTGCTCTAAGCGCTGTAATAATAACTCTTCACTTTCCGCTTTAACCAACAATAATGTTTGTTGTTGACCAACACCGGTTACGGATTTTATCTTCTGCTCTTGCGCTTTCAGGTAACTTGGCATCGCCTGTAGTTGGCGAATATCATCGTCAAACTTTATCTGAGTCAGGCCAATCAATGCCAATAGCACGAATATGCTAGGCACAACAAAACGTACTGTGCGCTTATGCCAAAACAGTAACCACAGATTAAGCGAGGCGAGATTAGGTACCTTGGTTTTACTGGGTTTTTGGGTTAACGCGGGATAACAAAAAACAACGGTTAAATAAGCACTGGTTAAGCCAACAACTGAGAACAGTGAAAGCTGTTGCAACCCAGGAAATGGTGCTATCAGAAGTCCTAAATAACCAATAAGGCTAGTTATCAAGCCAAAAGAGATAGCATTAAATATCTGTTTTAATGCTAGCTTGGCATGCCATTCACCTTGATGCACTAAACGCTCTGTTAAGTAGTGAAAAGCATAATCGATAGAAACACCAATCAAACTCGCCCCAAACACTAAGCTAAAAATATGCACCTTGCCAAATACTAAAATGGTGGCAATAAAAGCAACTAACAAACCACAACTAATAGAAAATAATGCTAACACTAAAGGTAATGCACTGCGGTAAACAAATAACAGCAGTAAGACCACACCGATCAGAGAGCCAATGCCTATCGTGCTGATTTCACCTTTGGCGCTTTCTGTTCCATAGGAGGCGTAAAAAATCGTACCTGTGTGTAGCAGTTTTATGTGAAACATCTGCTCAACAGACTCTTCAAGTGCTAATAGTGTAGGAATTTTTGCTTGTAACTGACTGTTGTAGGCATCACCCGCGAGGTTAGCTTGAATAACAATATAAAACACTCCCTGTTTTTCACTTAACAGGTAATTTTGATAAAGAGAAAAGTTACTCTCACTGCTATTAAGCGTGCTCAGGTAGTCACGAAACAGTAAAAAGGGATCTGACTTTAACTCTCCTCCAGACACACCTGAAAAGGGATTATAAACCTGTTGGATAACATGGTTAACACGTTTTGCTGCTTGTGTTTGTAACTGTTGTTTACTTTGTTGTGCTAAAAGCTGAGCACGATAAGGAAAATAAAGCGATGCCCATGCTTGTTGCTCGGCATCTGCCATTTGTGATTCGATATCACTAAACAGGGACAATTGAGGTAGCTGTGCTGAAAAGTGCTCTGCAGCTAATACAAGTTGGTCTTTATCTGTGCCTTCGAGCAGGAATACAACACGGTTATTAATGTTTTCTGCGATTTGCTGAAACGCTTGTTGCGCAACAACATCCTGCTGATTATCTGGTAACAGCGCTAATATATTGGTTTCAACGGGGAATTCATCTTGTAATAGCGTCTGCTGTAACCCAACAAGTACGCAGACTATTATAAAAAAACTCCACAGAAAAAGAGGTTTAGAAGTTGAAGACATCTTTTTCTTGCTCGCTTAGTTGTGCTGGTAGGTTACTGATATGAGTAAAACTGATTAAGGTAATATCGCCATTGAGTTCAATAAGGTTTAACTTATTAATCTGCTCGCCCCCGTGAATTTCAATTGTCGAAAATACTTTATTCAGGGGCGCGGAATTAGGTTTGAGATGTAAAACCCAACCTTCATTATTATTCTTTAATGTCAGTTCAAATTGCTCATTTAACGCGTTTAAATCACCTTTAAAAATTGCTAAAAACAAATGGCTGAAATAGAACACCATTGGGTTATCTTTAGCTTCAATAATTTCAGGTGCTTGATCAGCAAACTGCTGCGATAATTTATTGTTTGCTAAGACCAACAATACTGAGAAAGGGTGCATCTGTTGCCAGACTAACCCCTGCTCATGGCTTAATAAAAAAGTCCCCTTTGAAACTAAGGGCCGATCAAATATCTGTAGCGTTTTAGATTGTGAAAAATCACCACGTAATAGCTGTTCGGTCATTAATTTTTGCTGCAACTCGTCAAGTGTCAATGCAGGAATAGAGATTGAACAAGCCAGTAGTAACATTATAAATACATGTTTAACCATTTGGTTTTTAGACAAAATAGGGCTCCAGCTTCTCTTTTAATAGCAATGGTGAAGCAAAACACATCTCTTCCGTTTTCATATCAACGGCCACTTGGCGAGTATAACCTTTAGTCAAACGCTTGCCCGTTTGAGCATCATAAATGATGTAATCTACACGTATGTAATTTTCCCATTCAGTTAATGTTGCAGTGATACGAATTTCATGATTATACGGGATCGCCTGAACGTATTTTACGTAACTATCAATGACAGGCCACGCATAACCAGAATCAACCATGTCGCGGTAGTTGTAATTTATTTTTCCCATCAGCAAACGACGTGCTTCTTCAAAAAATCGGAAGTAGTTGCCATGATAGATAACACCCATTGGATCGGCATCCTGAAACGAGGTGATCACGGTAACTTCTGCGCTTAAATCTAGTTTACGTTGCATATAACCTCCAAAATTTGACTAACAGCGAATAACTCATTTCTGCCTTTAACTGCTTTGTTATTAGTACAGACCCCATTTTTCAGCTTGAATGAGTTTCATAAAGTGGCGTAAATCAGCCTCTAAGGGGCGGTCTTCATCAACAAATTCAAACTCGCTTTGAACCGCTTCCATCATGCTTTTCAGGCCATCACTAAAGTGAGACTCATCCAGTTCATTTTCACGTTTACGAATCTGTAATGCCTGTGTAGCTGCTAGCAAACACGCAGACGTAACCTGCTCTGTTAAGACTAAAACACGCAAACAATCACGTGAAGCAATGGTACCCATGCTGACTTTATCTTGGTTATGACACTCGGTTGAACGAGAGAATACACTAGCAGGCATGGTATTTTTCAGTGCTTCTGCGGTCCATGCGGACACGCCAATTTGTACCGCTTTAAATCCATGGTTAATGGGTTTACGCGCGCCCGTTGCGCCCGTTAAGTTAAACGGTAAACCATTGTTAAATTTATAATCCATTAATTGTGCCATTTGACGATCTAATAGGTCTGCGATATTTGCCACCGCCACTTTCAGCGTATCCATTGCCATTGCAATATGGCCACCGTAGAAATGACCACCGTGTAATACACGTTCATTATCACCATCAATAATTGGGTTATCATTGGCACTATTTAGTTCATTTTCAATCATGCTACGGCACCAAGGCAGAGTATCTTGTAATACGCCAATAACATGCGGTGCACAGCGTAATGAGTAACGATCTTGAAGACGATCACTATTACGTGGTGGACGCTCTGCTTGTAAGTCACTACGTAGCCATGCTGCAATTTGTTGTTGCCCCGCATGCGGTTTAACAGCAAACAGTGCTTCATCAAAATGGAAATCATTACCGTGCATTGCTACAGAAACCATGGCGGTTATTTTTGTCGCCATTTTTGCTAAGTATTCAGCGCGTTTAAAAGCAAGACATGCAAGGGCTGTCATCACAGCAGTACCGTTCATCAGTGCTAAACCTTCTTTAGGTTGTAGCACAATAGGTTTAATATTTAATTGCTTAAAGACCTCCATAGTAGGTCGAATTTTTCCTTTATAAATAACTTCTCGTTCACCGATCAAACAAGCTGCAAGGTAAGAAAGTGGTGTTAAATCACCACTTGCACCTACTGAACCTTCTTCAGGAATCCGGGGTGAAATATCGAGGTTAATAAAGGTAATAATCTGCTTTAACAGATCATGTGTCACACCAGAAACACCTTGTGAAAGCGAGCAAAGGCGCGTTGCCAAGACTGCTTTTGATTGCTTTTCTGATAAGTGTTCACCTAAACCACAGCCATGAAAACGGGTTAAATGCAGTGGTAACTCAGCAACAAGCTCAGGCGGAATAGCAACAGTACAAGAGTCCCCGTAACCTGTTGTTACACCATAAATAACACCATCTTCTTTTAATAAAGACTCTAAAAATTCAATGCCTCGATCTATTTTAGCGATAAATTCAGGAGAGCTATTCATTTCTGCATTAGCGCCATCGGAGATGTTTATAATATCTTCAATGGTTAAACGTCCAAGACCAAATTTAACCTGTTGCTGTTGCTTATTTATCATTAGGTGTTCCAGTTAATTTCCAAAAATCAAAAAAGTTGTACCACTGTAATGGTGTCTTTAAAGTATAAAATTGTAAGCGTCGCGCATATTGTCTGACGACTTGTTGTAAAGCTTGCTCTCTATTTCCACGCGGTAGGTTTATCTGATCACTAAAGTGTTCAAAATAGAGGTCAAAATGGCCCTCTTTTTTACTATCATCACGTAAACCAAAGAGTAGATAGACTGGTGCTTTTAATATTGATGCTAATAAGAATGGCCCCTGAGGGAAGGGGGCTTGTTGCCCCAAGAAATCTGCCCAAACGACTTTTGTTTCAACACTCGCTGAGGTGCGATCACCTACAATCACGATCCACTCGCCATGCTCAATTTTCTGGTCCAACATAATGGCGGTTTCAGGGCCTATTTTACTTACTTGAATCACATTTAAGCTTGAATCTGGATTAACGGCTTTCATCACCGCATTAAATCGCTGTGCATGTTCGGTAAATACTAACGCATTAATTTTTAAGTCTTTATGGCGTTTGCTTAATGCGCGAAAAAGCTCTAAATTTCCCAAGTGCGATCCGAAAATAACACAACCACGTGCATTACTTTTTGCCTGTTTAATCGCCTCTTCATTATGAATAGTCAGGTTTTTAACACTATAATCACCTTTCCAAGCAGCCAGTTTGTCTAACATTGTTTCAGCAAAAGAACTCAGGTGTTGATAAACAGTTAAGTTAGACGGCAGGTCAAGGTTATTCTCCGTTGCGTAGCGCTTTAAATGACTAAGATACAAGCGAGAGGCTGATACCGACTGTTTAGCAAATAGGCTGTAATAGAGCATGACAGGCTTCAAGCACCATTTAAAAACTTGTCGACCAAACAACGAATAGATAGCAAGTAGAAGCTTCATACCGTAATAGGTGCCTGACTCTCGCTGCTTTGACCAGTGGGTCAGATTTTTTTGTAAGCGCTTTTTACGTGTTATTAATTTTGGTAAACGTTTCAGCATGCCAAAAACAAGCCCTGTATGCATTTTACTAATACGTACATTATCAGCAAAAGGCTGGAAATGAGAAATGCCACCTTCAGGGTAGATGACTTTTGTATCAATAAAACGGATCTCAATATCAGACCAAAAACTTTTCACCATGACTTCTATGTCAAAGTCCATTCTAGTGCCAAGGTGGTGGTGATCGATAACCTCATTCAAACGTTCAACGGGGTATGATCTAAAACCACACATGCTATCTTTTATTTCAAAAGAAAGTGTTTCTACCCACACCCAAAAATGAGTGATATAACGACCATATAAGCGGCCGTTGGGCACTGACTTGTCATAAACAGGTCGGCCAGAGATAAGTGCTTGCGGATATTTTTGTGTATTTTCAAGCAATGTGACAAGCGTTTTAAGATCATGTTGTCCATCTGCATCTATCTGTAATGCATGGCTAAAACCGAGTGCTTTGGCTTCTCGAAGACCCGCCATGACAGCCGCACCTTTACCTTGGTTTTGTGCAAGGCGAACAATGGTTGTTTTCTCTGCTAAATTGGTGATGATATTTTTTGTGTCAGCTTCACTGCCATCATCAACGATAATAATCGCATAATTGAAATCATTTATTAAGGTATCCACCACCGAGATAATGGTTTGGCCATGATTATAACAGGGGATAAGGAAGCACGGCTTAAATAAACTCATTGTGTAGGGACTAATTTAATACGCCCAGAAGCATGGCTTTGGTTTTCGCCAGAGGTATATGAAAAATAGAGTTTGTTTTTTTCTTTTTCCCAACGTAGCGTTAACAATACAAGCGTATTTGGTAGGATAGGTTGCTGAAATTTAATCACTTCCATACCATCAAAAACACTATTAGCAGAAAGTAATGTTTTTCCATAATAAATAGCCCAATCAAGTTGCGTAACACCTGCAAGAATAGGGTA